>JAABUP010002052.1_pt1 | contig 40525 bp, 68 predicted proteins | sample 5559201 | NCBI WGS metagenome assembly JAABUP01 (sample SAMN10711887, study PRJNA513373) | rock metagenome | isolation source: Antarctica rocks | place: Antarctica | reverse complement strand
CCCACGCTACTCGACCGGCACTTAACTCGGCTACACCCACGCGTGTCCTCGAGTTATTCCAGCTAAGTTCGACCACGGTAGCCCAACTTTGCCGAAGCTCAGACGACCGTCGCCGATTCTAGGAGCTAAGCGTCGGGCCTATTTGCTGGTCGACGTAGCACCGTGACAAGCACGCTCTTCACCGAGCTTATGAGCAGCCTTCAGTACTGTGTATTCAGCTTTGCAGGTTCTTTTGCATTTGGGTCTTACGCTTCTCCCTTGGTGCTGTCTCAATAACAGCATGAAGCTTGTGACCTTGGTGGTTGTTTGCTTCAATGTTTGCTGTCATCAATGGTCAGACCAGCATGGCAAGATGTCAGAAGGGATGACTTACCTAGGTACTTCACCACCAGACTCTGACTGGTCTCCAACTCATGGTGCAGGCTGTTCACAACCTGAAGGGTTGCTGAGACAAGTTTGATATTGCTACACAAATTTGAAATACCACAAAGCGCTGAATAATAGTCTGTTTGATCAGAGCGAACTGAAGCCCATTTTGTCCTGTCTTACACATTACTGTCCTTTGTTGTGTCATCCTTTCAAGGTTTTAAAAAGGAGGAGAGTGGGCATCAAAGGGGTAAAACCCTCCCTTATAGACTTGTCATGTCGGGGACTTGACTCCTATATAGTTGGAGGAATATCCCGTGGTCGGGACTTCCTATTGGTATTGGTGCGTTTTAGCTTTGCGGTTAGTGTGACCAGCTACGCCTTTCCGACAACTCCAGTTTAAGTCCACCTCATTGGGTCATAGCAGCACTACCTCCAGTGGCAAGTCAGAGACACTCCGTGTTCCAGTCTTAGTCTGTGGCACCCCCCGATCCGATCCGTCATCCGTGACAGGATCCGTGACAGATCTAGTATCGAGGTTCTTGTAGCTAGTTTATGCAACGTCTCATAATTAGCGGACCTACCGTACCGACTACCAGCCTCGCCGTGGAAGTGTCCACCCTCAGGTTGAGCGGCCTTTCGTGCTGTGCAAGATTAGACTGGTAGGTCTACGTCTTACCCGCACTCGTCGTCAACTGTGCTCGACAATTGTTGACTGCGTCAACCTGTCTTTAGCTTCGCTATTGTCAAGGCCATACCATACCCGCGATTGTGTTCGACAATCGCCTCCATTCATTGATACTCCACGGGGCATGAGAATTGCTTGGGCGCGAGTTCGATCCAAATCATAGTTGGCTGGGTACGGTCATAATATAAATGGAGTGACCAAACACTTAAACCCCAATTGAATTGATTGCTGAGCTCTCATGCCATCAGCACGAGAAAAGATGGCCAGTGAGCAATGGTTCAAGCAGATTTTAGCAGATCTTAGCTTGGTAGCGCAACTATCCCATCTTAGCTTGGTAGCGCATCCCAAGCTTGAGATGCTTGATCTAAAGCGGCCAAACCTACTCGGCGGAATAAGCCACGGTCGGGAAGAGCGGAGAATTCCCCGAAGCGGCGCGACTGGCCTTTCATGAATCGGTGACAGAAAGTGACGATAGTGCCGAATGGCGACTGGTCTTTTGATTTCTTTTCTTTTTGGGGTTCTCTGGTGTCTTGATTTCTAGCTTTTCTATCATCTTGGCTTCTTGCAATCCATCGTAGCGACTCAACCAGTCGATCATGGAGCCGAATGGATATTGAAATAAAGAAAGGATCCTTGGATCATGTCCTCGTCGGCGATCGATTATCCAAACTCTACTACCGCCACTCTACCGCAAGCATCCACCTCATCATCCACCCCTCTCCCCCAACCTCGAACGCCCAGCTTCGGAGCTACTGCCACCCCGAATGTTTCGAGTCCTGACTCACCGTCGCAATTGGAGACACCGCACGTTAGTCTGCCGTCGACTGGCGGTGGGTCGATGAAAGGAGGTGGAGGGATGCAGATCGATTCGAGCATCTTGGAGGGATTGGGATACGGGGGTGTCGGAGCGGAAACGACGGGGAAAATGCCACTATTGGGAGGGGCAGGTGATATGAGCGACGATGACGAGTTGTTTGAGGGATTGGCAACGGGGTCGAATCCGGTTGGATACTTGTCGAAGGGACGGGCTTTGTCACCTGATGACGAAGGGGAAAATACGGGCTTCCCGGATCAAACCAGTCTGAGGGGAATACAAGAAAGATTGGACGCTTTGAACGCAGCGAGGAGCAGCGGCGAGGGGGAGGTATTGGCACAAAGGGACGAGTTGGCCGGAATGGTGAATTGACTTTCTCTTCAAACCAAGCGGGCTTCATCAGCTGACGGCCACAAACAGGTCAAGTCGCTCCTCGCTCCGGCTCTCGAGCAGCTCCCGTTCCTCCAAGGACAGGTCGATGCCCAGAGAGATACCATCGTTACCATCCAGGACCAAGCGAAGCTGTCAGAACAGCTCATGAAGGTCGAGCGGTGCGTCTCCAGTCTCTTCCAATCTTTGCTTGACTCGACTGAGCCTATCCAATAGGGAAAGGCATACTGCGGAGCGTGCAGGATGGCAGGCGGAGACTCGAGCCCTTGTTCAGGTTCGGGATGCTGAGATAGCGGCGGGAACGAGACCGAAGAAGCTGCTCGATCTCGATGTGGGGTACCACCAGGAGCTGGAAGCCGCAAACAAGCGGCTAGAGATGGATAATCGGCTAATGGCACCTAGAGTGAGTCTAGTAGTCGCTCTTATATCGTTTGCTGAATGCATCGGGTTAGCTGGCGGATACTCAGCGCCAGATTGACAAGCTGGTGAACGAACTCCGTCACCTCCGATCTCATGTGGTTCTCTCCTCTCAATCGCTCGGCGACCTCAACGCCCCCTTTCAACTACCCCAACAACAGTCGCAAGGCGTTCCCATGGATCGAAGAAAATCGGGTTCGCCGACAAAAGCAGAGACCAATCACGCCACGATGGGTGATGCCCGTACCGAACACCTCCTGCTTGCAGCGAGAAAGGTCCGCACGATGCGTCAAACTGACGATCGAGTCGGTCGGGTCACTTTGGACGAGCTGAAGCGCGGCGGGGTCGTGGGTCCGGATGGGGGATTGGGCTACTCTGAGGGATATGGCGGGCCTATCGAGGATGACGAGGATGAGTATGACAGCGAGATCGAGGAGGAGAAGGCCCTAATCGCATTGCAGTCGGACCGGCGAACGAGTGTTATCGGGAAGGGGAAGGGCAAGGGTACCACATCAGCTCAAGCCACCCCCCTCCTGCCTCGGGCGAAAAGGAGTAGTAAGCGATCTCTTCCTCCCCCAACAACGCCGCGTCCCCGATCTCAGGCTCATCCGCCTGAAACGACTCCCGGTGGAAGCAATTTCAGCGATCTCCTCCGAGCGGCTGAGATGGCTACCAGACCAGCGACACCTGCTGGTAATCCCAGCAGAACTCCGCATGTTCCGTTGTCGGCCATGTCGGCTACACGCAGCACAACGCGAGCGAGGGAGGAAAGCACAAGTGATCGAGGAAGCCCTACAAAGCGGACTAGGCGAGATCCGCCGCCATCCGCAATTTGGAGTCGAGGCCGGCGAATATCAGGTATGGAAGTGCAGGATGAAGAAATGGGAGAAGAAAGAGGCCCCATCGAGTTCCCGAATGCCTCGACACCTGATCCAACCGTTCCTGATTCCCAACAATCCCATCCGGAAGCATTCGCCCTTGACCTCCTGGCCCAGGCCAGTCAACTCGATATCGCGCAATCTGCGTCCCAAGATTCCGGTTCAGGAAAACAGCTTTCGAGTGCCGCGCGGTTCGGCGGGATGTTGCAAGAAGGAGGGCGGAATATCGGGTCCAGCCCAGGAAGCACCATAGCTGGGGACGGCGGTCTCGCTCCGGCGATTGACCTCAAATCCGAATCATCAGCTGCTCCAGCTCCTATCGAGGATCACCAGATCGATCCTTCTCTTTCCAGTCTCCCGCGCCCTGGAACAGCAGCACCAACGCCGCCACCTCGTCAACGAGCTCAATCCTTTGCATCCGATGTGCACACCCCTGCGCGGACTTACACCCAGCACCCCTATCCGACCCCGGATAATCCCCTCGACGAAACACCCGGACAGTGGATGTCACCGCCTTCTGCCAGTCGGGCTGACATGCTATTCAACGAGCTACCGCCAGGCGCTTTCGCTAGTCCGACCGGGGCGACCGTACCAGGGCTGGGCAAATACGTGCATTTGACGAGCAGCATGCCAGCTAGGAGAGTAAGGTCGCCCTACCTCAAGTGGACTGTTGAAGAGGTGGGTTCGCGCGCATTCATGCAGTTCGCCAGCTGACGATGCGCAGGATGAGCTGCTCGCCCGAGCTGTGGCGTTACATGGCGAGAAGTGGGATCTCGTGAGCAAGGGTGTGCCTACCAGGAGTTATCACCAAGTGCGCCAGCGGTGAGTAGCTATCCTACCAAGAAGGACACGCCACTGATGACATGTGTTTTGTCAGGTGGTTGAGGAAGACCGGAGCCTTTGACAAGAAACCGCTGTCAGCCGAGCATCCCCACGGGATGTCCGGGCTCGGTCAGGAAGAGGACGAAGAAGAGACCTCCCCAACTCCCGGAGGGAGAACACCGATCGGGAAGAAACGGAAAGCATTGGCAGAAGCTTGATGGAGCGTTCTTGGTGTTCTTGGTGCAATTATATGATATAAGCATAGCATATGCCCCATGCACCAAAACCAGCAATGTAGAGCGGGTCGAGCGGGACGGGAGAATGCGGAACGTGGCGGTGTCTATTTGGGGTCGGACCTGCCGATCTGTGTATGCCGTTGACTGATGATTAATGGAGCATAAGGGTACGCCCCGAGCGGCCGTCTTTGTCGATACTGGGGTGTCGCCGCCGTCCTCTTTCTTACTTCCTACTTCCCCCTATCCCGACCTGATTCTCCTGATGTCTGCTTCCGATCTTCAGGCTGGGTGGCGTCTTCGACCCTCGATGCACAAAGACTCTCGCGTCAATTTTGGCATTGACAGCATTTTTTCAGCCGCACGTCGAGCCCGCATAGAAAATGATCAATACACTCCTCAACCTTGTCTTGCTCGTCTTCCTCCACACTACTACCGGAGTACTGCCTGATACGGCTCAGCCTACCAAATCCCTCCTCCCGTTTCTCCCAAGGGCGTCTCGCATTCTTCGACGATCACGACCAAGCTTGATGGACGAACAGGAGATTCTCGATTGACCATGTATTCGCAGCGGGATCTCATGATCTGGCCGAAAGAGGAGAGGCGATGGTTGGATTGGGAAGTCCAGATCGAGTACTCGGGACTGACGTTCTTTGATGGGTGGGTACTCGCTTCCCCTCGTTTTCGGCCAATCAAGGTGCAATGGCTGAAAGTTGGGTGAACAATCATGATAGGTGGGAGTTCTTCACCGCACCTGGTGAGAGAGGATTTTGCTGGACGGCGAAGGAAGGAAGCTGACGAAGGGTAGATCCGAGTCACGGCCGCGCGTCTCTCCTGATCATAACTACTTCGATTACTGACGGGATAATCTGGTTTGACCTCTTTCCAACTCTATCTGATTCAGTCGTCAAGTAGGGTTGTTGTCCAGTTCTGAAGAGCGACGGCTGATATGAGGCATCGCCACAGCTACGTCCCCTCCGAGACAGCCTTCGCGAATGGTCTGGCCTTCTGGACGAAAAACAGTACTCCAGGCATTCAGGTTCGCCAGCTCACACACCCTTTTGTTTCGTGAGCTGAACGAGGCCTAGGTCGATCACTGGTCGGAGACTCCCATCTATAGTCCACGAGACGGCATTCGGATATCGACAAAAGCGCTCTTTGCCGGAGGATTGATCGTGATCGACCTGGCGTTGATGCCTTGGGGATGTGGAGTCTGGCCAGCTTGTACGTGCCTTCCTAGAGGTCGGAACCGAAGTCTACATCTGACAGAGAATGCTTCGCAGTCTGGACGCTGGGGTATGATTCCAATTGGCCAAGTACCGTGCGCGAGTCTCGTTGTTGAAATCCTGGTTGCTGAGGGGAAAGGATAGGGAGAGATCGATATCTTCGTGGGTCCTCGTTATGTTGTCTGTACGATGCTGATCGGAGCGTAGGAAGGCATCCAAGCTATGACACACAAGTAGGCTCTCCGAAGCTTTGAAATCGGCGTAAGCTGAAAAGAGCGCCATTTACCAAGCCAGATGACCATGTCCGCTGCTCTCTCGCCGCTTGCTCCCCGCGGCTGAAGGAATATAGTCATACCCTCCCCGGATGCTCTATCAACCAAACATCTGGGCTTTACACCGGGAATATGAGAGTGAGTTTCATCTCGGCGTCGTCTCGCCCTTGTAAGCCATTCATGATCGCTGACCTTGCCACAGAATACCCTCTGCGATTCGACGACCGGTTCGTAGCTCCGCTGCTTTTGACGTCGTATACCAACTGAACCGAAACTGAGGCGGTAGCGGATGTGGCATCATCTCCGATTCGGCCACCTCATACGGCGAGCCATTCAATGCCGCCGGCGGAGGTGTATTCGCACTCCTGTGGGACGGTGACGGTATCCGGATCTGTATGTCTCGGCCCTCAATCCGGCATCAGCTTACGCCTAGATGGAGGGAACTGGAATAGAGGAAATATACCTTCGGAGTCAGCAGGTTCTTCCTACTCGAACCCAGTTTTGATGCACCCCTCTAGCCTGGATGGGGAAAGTCCGAAACCGCAAACCTGTGAGTCCGTTGATACCTTAAGTCTCGCCTGTACCGAGTTCTAATGACGAGGTTTTCAGGGAGTACGCCTGCGGCCGCTTTCGACGCTTCGACGTGCGATCCGTTTGAATACTTTCAAGCGCAAGAATTGATCCTCAATATCGATCTATGCGGTTCGCTGAGTTGCCTGTTTAAGTACGTTTGTGACTGAGAAAGGTGAAGGCGACTGGGCGGGAAACGACTATTCTCGTCAGCTTGATCATACAATCTTATGCACTCAAGCTTACCCATATTCAGAATACGCCTATTGCCCCGGCACCTGCGCATCTTATGTCTCGAATCCGGTCCTCCTCCCCCTCTCTCATTGATCTGGCCGAGCTGATGCGAGACGGGCAGAAGAACGTCAATAATACGGTCATGCTGATCAATTACGTCAAGGTGTTTCAGCAGTCGGATATTGCGCCTATCGAGCGGCAGGCTGCCACGAATGAGAATCAGACGGGAGCTGCTGGGCCAGTAGCAATATCTTCAGGTTGTCAGATGTCGACGGTTTCCGCTCTTGGGCTCGCATTCGCCATCTTTGCCTTGACATTGAGTTTCGTTTTACGTAGCGTTTCACTGTTCTGAGTGGTTCAGTAGTTCAATTTTGGGTATCCGGTGGTCCAGAGCCGATGCATGAAGGACGTGCCAATATGGGTCGTCCCTGAGACAGATTCATTCCGAGGGGTTCGTCCCAATCGTTCCGCCATTCATGATTCGGGCATCGTATTTGTGGCCTATGTTACGGGGATTTTTCCCGCAACCGGTCCATCTCCGCCCGTACAGTTTCGTAGCGCCGCATGCGAGCAGGTGACATGCACAATCACTAGAACTTCTAGTCAGCCGACCGGATGTGGAGGGAGCGCGTGCGCTACAGACGCCGCGTAGCGGACTGACGCGCACCTGAGCAGTCGTCGCATTGTAGAGCAGGCCGTCGACCTAGTCTCTTGTGACACACCGGACACTTGTTGCTGGGCACTAGCGATCTCGAAAGAAAGGCGAAAGCGAAGTTTGCGGTAACTAAGCGGGACCCAGCATCAGCTGAGGCCGGATAGCAAGGAGGATAGTCTACGGGAAGACACCTTCTTCCCATTCATGAGCGCCAAATCCTTCCTCAAAAGCGTAAACCGATGGGTCCCCACAGCTGTAGGTCGAGACGCCGCCTTCTCGGGCACTGTATCCTCGCTTTGCGCTCTCATATTTTTCGTCTCGATCGGCCTGACCGGTTCGGATGGCTTGAAGAGTTCTGAGCTCGCTAAACATGGGATCGTACCGATGTGAGGCTCCTTGTCCATGCTGCTACGGTCTGTCTCGACGCTCAGAGCGCCTTTGACGGTCATGGTAGACTCGGCGATGTCGTCATCATGTTCCGGCGGGGTGGCGGTGTGGAATGCGGATGCTGACTGAGGTGGCTTGAGAGCCGCGGAAGTGGAGAAGGATGATGTTGTTCCGGCTGTATCCAGAGAAGAAGGTGTCTGTGCCGATGGAAGTAACCTTTTTTGGACACCTGCAATACTATAAGCGGGGCAGGGATGACTCTGGACTCACTCTGCATCTCACTCGCATCTGTGTGAAGAGTCATTGCACTTCCCCGCTCGTTCCATCTCGCCGTCGTCCACGTCTGGCCGTCCTCCCCGATCGAGGTTGCGCCGCCACGGCCAATATCGAGACCCGCAAGAGTCACTAAGGCATCCACCTCCATCTTCTCGTCAGCCTCCCCGCCCTTTGTTTCCGGGTTGGCCCGTCGAGGTTTCGTATCTGCCTCGAAGATCGGCATCGCCCGTTTTCCCGCATGGTATACAAGTCTGACCGATCCGACATGCTCGCCGCCATCCTCGTCATCCAGCCTAGCAAGGACCTCGAGCTCGATCTCGCGTAGCTGTAGAAGGACTGCCAACATTTTCGGTCGGTCCAGGGGATTCTCGAGGCAGCATGCCAGAGCGAGATCGATCAGACGTGCCGGACAGCCAGAGGATGCCCGCCTCCGAATCTCGTCGGGGTCCGGTGTGAAGCTAGGCGCTTTTCGCTGCGCGGCATGAGCATAATTAGAACAGTCGTGCTGAGCCTCACAGTGTATGTGCGAGAGTCGACGAGACGGCGTGACATGATCTCGATGAAGATGATGCCAAGGGAGAAGACATCCGTAGGGAGATCGAAAGCTTGACCATTGATGATTTCCGGGCTCATGTAACCCTGCGAGAGATAATCAGCCCATCTCGTCACCCAGTATGCCGGCAGATCTTCGCTGTATAGGCAGTCCAGAAAAGGGTTCACGTCGGTCCCGCAGTAAGTCATCCTCCTCATCTCATCCGCATTCCTCGATGCGATCCTCGCGAAGCCAAAATCGGTGACCTTGACCCGCTCGTTGGAGGTGATGAGGAGGTTCTCGCCCTTTAGGTCCCGGTGAATGCACTGCGAATGTCATCGAGTCAGCTCCCTGACCCAAGCGCCTTCAAGCCGAAGGCCGAGTCAGGATGGTGGCGACCCACCTGCCTCGCATGGAGATATGCCACCGCTCTCGCCACATCCGTCGCGAAGGACAATCGCAGTCTCCAGGGAAAGGGGTGGGAAGAGAGGATAAATTGCCGTAGATTCCCTCGAGGGACGAACTCGGAGATGATGCTGTGACCCGTCAGTGCGAAGTTCCCTGGGTCATCCGGAGTGCAGCCATGGTGGCTGATGACTCGGTACAAACTGAGATGCTCACAAGACTCGCCCGTCCTCGTCTGGCGCTTTGGATAGGCCGAGGAAGAGGACGATGTTGGGATGTCGACATTCTCGCATGATCCGCCATTCTCGTTCAAAGTACTTGTGCACCTAGGTAGAAGCCATCGGGTGAGTGGATAGGATATAGGTGGAGATGGCGAGACAACGGCTCACGTCATACTCCGTAGAAGGGAGGACTTCTTTGATGGCGATATCTATGCCGAGGTACGACCCTGTTCATCGAATGTCAGCTTCAAGCGTTCTCATACTCGTCAAACAGGAGACACAGTGGAGGGGCGCAACACAGCTCACCTTTGTAAACTGACCCGAAGCTGCCTGCTCCTAGTCGATGACCCCAGACGATGTCCTCACACTGCCCGGCTTCAGCTGTGGGTAAGGTGAGTCGAGGAATGCTTACTGACTGGGATCACATCGAAGTCCATGACGCCACTTCCAGTCTAACTTCCCAGCAATCCAGCGTGGAGGCGATATTCGAAACTAAGAACCAAAAGGGTCTTTCAGGAGGAATGAGAGGAATGGGATGAAGATTGACGAACTCTTGACTACCTGCGATCTTCCCAACAGTCAGGGATCGATCTAAAACGAGTCCAAGTCAGGTTTGATAAGGCCGAGGGAGATCAGATGGTATCCAGAGCGAGAATGAGTGCGGACGCCATTGGTAACCATGAGGAGGTAAGTGAGGAATGTCAATCGCTCTTCGAATCGACGCTTGGGCCCCCGGACCGCATTGCAGAGCTGATCATGGACCACTCGCTCGGTCTCACATGAAACGCGTCACCGAGCCCGGACCGTTGTTCCATTTCGAAAATCGATCACCGATGTCATCGAGACAGACTCGATACCAGGCGAACTCGATGCTATCTGTCTTGGTCTGGACATGGGAGCAAAACATTGGATGGAAGGAAGACGAACGAAATAGTACGATCCGGACGTAGTATTCCCGAAAGCCCGGTGCGCGCCTGATTTCCTCTCCATCTTCTTTGACCCAGAATGATTCCATTCTTCCTCCGGATCCTCGCGTACAGGGATGATGAACGCCAATACTCTCGACATGCAACCCAAGATCCAAGTCCCATGCAATAAACTATGGTATACTAAATGCTGTACCTCAATCTCCCAATCCGATCAATGCTTGACCCCTCCCATCCCCCCCATCCCCAACGCACCCCCAATCTCGCCCACCAGACATCTCACCACCTCCCCAATCACGCCCACGCTGCACACCAAGCTCGTCCCGCCATCGAGCTTCATCACCGGTGGTAATCCATTCTTGCACAGCCCAGATTGATTCAACCGTACCGCCTGATACGCCACCTGAAGCGATGCGGGGAAGCTATCCAGACGCGTCACTCGGCCGCAGGATAGGTCGATAGTCCCATCAGGACGTGGGCGCGAGGCATCATAAAGCAAATATTGGTCGGACGGTAGAACATCCAAGTCTACTGCGTATCTGGGATGAATTCAGCTTTGGCCGATAATGATCACACGGGAGGACTGACCGATGTTTGCTCTGCACATCCCACACCAACCGGTACTGCGAGACTGACCTGACGACAAGCTTCGGAAAGTCGCTCGTTGCAGCAGCACGGATCGCCTCGACTTCGAGCAGGACTGGTAGAGTATTTCGCAATAGCTGCTCCGCCCTAAGCTCAATTGGTGAAACAGACTGGGGGCTACGCACCCCGATGAACTTGACCCCAACCGTACCTCTGCTTCTTCCGGTACCCCTATCTGCAGCAAGCTCGTTGAGCCGATGGGATGATAGTGCCGCCAAGAAATCATGCGGATTCGCCTTCCCCTCTTCGTCACAAGAGAATGACACCTCATACGAATCCACTTCTGGCGTGTACGTGATGGACGCAACGTATCCAGGGGAATAAGAGAAAGTAGCCGTACGAAGGTCGAAGGAGAGCACCTTGATGTCCCGGAAAGCGTCGGTCTTGTTGAGTCGATTGACTAGGAAGTCTCAGCATGATCCCAGGAAGGAGAGAAGAGGACACACCTTCGCCTGCAACGACCACGACCTTGCTGAGACGCTCCCATTGCTCGAGGAAAGAAGGGACGCAGCGTGAAATGTCACCAGCTTGGAAACGGACAATCGAGGAGGCTTGGTCGAAGGTTATACCCTCAGCTCGAGCGGCTGAGCTGGGCGGCCCAGTCGCCGATGCTGGCGATGTGCCAGTCGAGGCAAGGGTCGGCTTGTGTCGGAGCTGCACCAACGTCACGACCTGGAGATCCGTAAGCTCATAGTCCAGTCTGAAACGGATCGGCCAATACAGCGGCTGACCGACTCGAGAGGCCCAAAGGAGCTCACTTGGCACTTTCCAGCCTTCCACCAATCCCATATCTGCATATACACCCTCGGCATAGCCACGTCCGCCGCTCTCGTATCCTTGAGTAGATCTCGAGCTTGGACACACAGGGTCGGGACCATGCCTGCCACCGCTGACTCGCTGAGCGGTGCACCTGGACCGGAGGTTGGAGGGTATTGTAAGGTGTATGGGATCGCGCGGTCTTTGAGCTGCTGTTCGACGATGGTCTGGGCGACGAGAGCGCTGGTACGATGGGTAAGCATCGAAGCAGTGGGGGAAGACCAGAGGCGCACTTGCAGAATATGAACAAGTCTTTGAGATCCCGGGTGTCAATCTCAAAGCTAGGAGAATGTCAGCCAGTACGACGATACTACACGGTCGAAAAATAACGCACCTAGACGAGCCGTGCATTTGATCGGCCCCAAGATCCAATGTGACGGGCTCCTTGGCCTTCTGCTCTCGCTTCCCACGCCTCACCCTCAACCTCTCCAGATCCAGCGGACTCCTGTCCCCTACCACCAGCTTGATACCGACCCCACTTTCCGCCGGTATCCGCGCAAGCTTAAGCAATTCGAAACCGATTCCTCGCGCGTAGATCTTAGCCACAAAGTAGTGAAGCAATGAAGTAGGAAGGGGGACGAAGACTGTAGAAGCGGGATGAAGGTCGTGTCTGGCGAGATCTGTGTGTCACCTAGTCAGTATAAAGCAGATCCTCTGTCAAAACCAGGACCAACCTCGAGATCGAAGATTGAGCCGTCTCGCAGGCGTCCATCCGAGTTGCCTCATCTGCCCCTCAAGATTTTCGGTGATCACCTATTAATTTTAGCATGCCAAAGACTTCCAGAAGCCTGAACGTACAGCCGTTATCAGCTTGCCCACATCGTCCACCAACCGCGATTTCTGCTCATTGACAGCAGTCGTCGCCAGCTTCGCCCGCGCGGCTCTTTCCGGCGACCCGTCATCCTCGATCTCGATCAGCCCCGTGAGAGAGGAGACGCCGACAAGCAGATGATGCGAGGGTAGTGGTATCCGCAGTGCGAGAGTTCGTGTTGAGATGGTATCGGCCTCGACGAGGTTCGGAGGATTGAAAGCGAAGAGGGCGACACGAGGAGCACCTACGAGGGATGCGGTCCGCGCTCGGGTCGAGTGCGATGCATGGGCATTTGTAGCTGTGACGAGCATTCCCTCGAGACTCAGAGAGTTAGGATCCTGCCGCTCCTGTCAGTGCCATGTCATAAGGAACGAGTAAGGCACACCAGGGGTAGGAGGACGCTGTCGATAGCATCCCCGACTTTCAGCCCGCCTCCGATCCCGGCCGCGCCAATCTCCCATCTGGTGCTCAAATCCAGCCTCACCACTCGCTCGCTAGGCATAAGAACGCTGGAAATGATCTCCCGCAGCACGTCTTCCACTCCTCCACCGTCCGACGAAGACTTCTCCGCAAGGAATATGCTAATAGTCCCGCCAACAATTGGTTTTCGAGGTGCACCTAACGATGACTGTTGAGCCTGTCGCTTCCCGACTGCTGCTTGTGGCTGGTGCAGGACTTGCGCCGGACGAGGTCGTCTGGATATCCATCAGCTCTCATTTCTCGCAGTCATGTGCCACTCACATCCAGTATTTGACCTGCAGTACCTTCTTCGCCCGATCCATCTCGATGAGCAATTGTCCCCGCCATTTGCCTTGGCTGAGCGCGATTGCCTGATTGTACAGAACTTCAAGTTGATAAGACAGAGATAGGTGTTCTACCACAGCGTCAGTCATCGACAGCACGTCCCGTTCACGTACGCAAGAAGTTGTAAATTCGCACCAAAGGCGCATCGACCTTCTTCCTCTCCTCTTCAGTAGCTACTTCAGCCGAGCCGACCTTCTCCACCGGTATCCCAGCGCCATTGACCAAGTGATGCGATTGCTCCGCCGCCTTCCCAGCGACCTTCGACACAGCTCTTTGGCCTGAAGATTCCACCTGCCGCCTAGGCAGAACCTCCCCATTCGCCAAATCCAAGATCTGCTGCCTCTCCTCTCCCCCAAACAACCGTCCGAGCCCCTGCCCACCCGGACCACCCACCCCTGTCTCCTGAATCCTCCATACCCATTCCACTCCCGTCAACCACCATCGCGCATCCTCATCGAAGCCTACAACCGTCATCTGTGCTTTCCACCCTTGGAACCCTCCACTACGTAGATACACCCGCCCGTTGCGTATGCCCTCAATGGCGAATTCTGGAGGGAGGTAATCGACACATCGCAGGCGGTAGAGGATGTGCTGGTCGAGTCGACGCAGTGTTGCGAGGATACCGCCGTTCGTCAATGGCGTGCGTGAGAGGAATGATTCGGTCAGAGATGTGGGCAGGCGGTTGTAGGTCCCGAGAGTGAGGAGGGATAATGCTGTGAGCAGATCCGGATTCCTCTCCCTGCTCTTCTCGTCAGTCATCATCCCGGAAACTATGGATCCGAACCCACCGTAACGACTCAATCATGTCAGCCGCATGCCTGACATGCGCAACCGCATCCTCATGCTGCCGATTCTGATGCTCCATGAAATGCGTAATCCTCTTCGCATCCGTCACTTTCCCCCTCACCACCGGAACCGGCTCATCCATCGCCCGGCCCTTTCCCTTCCCGACGAACGCGCCCGGACTATTCGACTCCCCATTGCTATGTGGTGTCGGGAATGACTCGGCGGCCGGGAACGGATGGGTGAGGGCTTGAGTGGAGGAGGAAGAGGAGGGGATATCGACGGAGCTCTTCCAGCGGAGGATCGCGAGGTATTTCAGTACGGCTTGACGGGTCGTCTTGGCGTATTCGATTATATGACGAGGTTTCTGTCGGGCATACAACGGCGGAAGACTGTCCATCATCAACACACCTTTCTTCCACATCGATTTATTCCTCGAAGCTCTGACTGCCTTCCATCTCGAGCTCAGGCGAAGTGTGAAGAATCTCACGTCTGCTCGACCAAGACCCTCATATCGCCATACCCCTTCCTCGCCAGCCTGCCCAACATCACTCCAAGATTGACATTCTCCTCCTCGAAATACGGTGGTAGCTCATCTTCAATCTGCTCCGGTGTCGGAGTGGGGTACGTGAACCATGGTTCGGGACCGAGTTGGGGATTCGCGGGTCTGGGATGGGAGCCGGAGGCTTGGGATTGGGGAGCCGACGGGGTCATGCCGGTCGGGTTATAGCTTTCGCTATCGGGGATTTGACGAGAGCATGAGGAGACGGTTGAGATAGCTCGAGCTATGCAATAAATGTGAGGAAGTTGAGGGGAGATGTGGGAGTGTGATAGTTAAATACACGGAGGAATCGACTCCTCTGCATAATAGGCGCGGTATTACTTCCATGGCCTACGAAGCCATAGTTCCCTCCAGCTTACACTCCTTCAGATTCCGTGAGATGTCCAAGGCCCCGTATTCGAAGCAATGCGATGCATGTATCCCAGAAAGACATCACCGTGTTCTTCTACCTTCCGTTCCCAAGACTATGCACACAAACCCAAGACATTCGTTATTTTCGTCGTCTATTTCGCTTCCCGACTCCCGATATCGCCAAAGCTCGCCCGTCTCTCACCCGTCCATCCCGCATCAAGCGTCGGTCTCGGCCCGTCCAGACTCGCTCGATTAGCGTGCGCCTCCCCTTTCACTAGATCGGCGAGATTGAGCCCACTGGCCGATCTCTGCGACTGACCCAAAGATGTCGGTGCTGGCCGGTTGACATCTCTCGCGCCATTAAGCGACATACTGGTAGTGAGAAGGCTCAAGTCACTGTGCCCCTCGCCCCACGGGGTCTCGACAAGGTGATCTCCTGCATTCAGCGGGGATGCGGTCGCCTTTGGTCGATTAGGCACTCGAGGCGATGGAGATGGAGGATTCGGAGCGGGACCCAGCGGCTGAGATGGGAAGTAGTCATTGCCTACTCCGGCCAAAGCCTGGGAGATGTTTGCCGGACCCGGTGCGCCAGCATACCCATGTATCAGATTACTCGGGAAAGACTGCGTCGTTGGCGTATCGAGTTGCGCTGAACCGCCTTGGGGAAAGCGATTGACAGGTCCGCCTGGCGCTAGGTTGAGGAAAGAATTATAAGAATAGGCTGTAGGGCTCGTTACAGGTATGCCAGGGGAGAAGGGTCCAAGACCGGGTGAGAGGAAGTGTGCATGGATCGGTGGTGTCTCGGGGTATGCATTGAAGACAAATCCGGGCATGGACGGCGTCATTGGCGGGAAGCCGCGCGTCTGAAGTGGCGATAGAGGGTTGCCGTTCTCCATTGAAGGGAAGGGTGGCATGGAGATCGGTCCAGGATGGTGCATTTGCCGGAAGGAGATGTGCGGCGATCCTTCACCTCCACCGTTTCCAAGTGGTCCTCGGGCGGGCGTAGTTTGAATACCGTTGAGCGATGTGTTGAGCGCCCACGGTAGCCTAGCGGCAGATGGTGAGGGAGAATCGCCAGTTTGGGTTTCTTGTGGGTACGCAGCCATGGATAGATGTGGTGGACCTCCATTGTGTTGTGGATACGGCGTCTGCCAGAAGCCGTTCGCTGGGGCGGGTGGTGATGCTCGAACTCCAGCACTGAATTGATCCGAAGGTCGCCTCGGATGAAGATCATGATGGCTGTCACGCTCAAGGTGGACTCGGACCTTTCGCCCGCCGAGATTTCGACTGAAAAAGGATAAGCGGATCGTCAGGGATTCTCCGGGAGAGTATCTACTCGTTGTACATTGCAACCGCTTTCGCTGCATCGGACTCGGTCGCAAACAGCGCTGTACCGAAACCTCTCGGTCGTCCATCGAGATCGGTTGCGACGCTACGAAGGATCAGTGCCGCCAATTTGGGCTCGATTTTTAGCTCACTCTGCGCGTATGATGATTCCAGCCGGACGCAAGAAGTCCTTCAGCTCTTGCCATTGCATCGTCAAGGGCAGCTGCTCACGCCATCAGCACCATCCTGGTCGAAAAGCTTTAATCTTACATTCGACACAAACACCACTCGATCATGCAAGGTGGTTGGAGGTCCCAGACCAGAAGCTTGGTGCGCCAATCCCTCCATCGGGACCGGCAGCGCTTGTTGTGCTCCAATCGAAAAGCTTGGACCCGGATGATTGTTTGGTGCGCTCTGAGACGGATGCAATCCGCTCTCGGTCGGCGAGATGGCGGATTCCACACTCCCAAATAGCGATGCGAGGTGACCTGGCGGGCCGACGCGGGGTGGGGCTTGATGTTCAAAGTCCGATGTACCATTGGCAGGCGAATGTGATCTCGGAAGCCTACCGGTACTGGAAGTCGGTCTAGACGTGGACAGACCCACATCGCCGTTTGGTGAAACGCTACCTCGAGGCAGACTACCATTCGCATCGGACGTCACGGAATGGGCGAATGGCGTTATCGACTCTCGCCTAGACGAAGTACTGAAGCTGTTCAGCGGAGCGGGGACTGTTCCGGCTGTCAGCGAGCCGGCCAGAGGCGATGCCCCGAGATGTTGATAGACGTGATTGCCAATGTTTTGTCCGCTCAATGGCAACGGGATATCAGCGTTTCCGTGAAGCGATATGGGTGATTGGCTAGATGGGATGGGGGATGTTCCCTCGAGCGCCATCAAAGGCGGGTGAGGCGAGAGACCCACGCCAGGCAAGGAGTTAACGCTCGACATTTGCTGCGAACCCGGAGCTCCAGGCGGGAAATTCATCGGCGGACGCTGTGACGGCATCTGGCCGGGCAGCCAGGCGGGGCCATTGGAAGGCGTCAGATGCCCAGGGAGACTGAAAGCCGAACTTCCCCCGCCCGACATGTTGTGATATGTGTAGAGAGGTGGACGAGGGGGAGCTACATGATGGTTCGCATGGGGTTGAGGTTCGTACTCCGGCGGCAAGCGGTCTGGGCGGACCTCCAGCGTTCTGGTCTGCCAAGTATAGCCATTGAAGCGGTCTGACGACCATGAGGTCAGCAATTCCATCAGAGCTCCCCGTGGATCTCGCGCTGAAAGGTCTGAACTCACCTATCGCCCTCGCAGCGTCTTCTCTACTGCCCATCAAAACCGTCCCATAGCCACGACTCCGATTATCTGGCCCCAAGCTGACGTCCGCTCTCAGTACCGTCCCCGCCTTCCGGAAGAGATCCTTCAGGTCCTGCCATCGTACTCGATAGGGTAGCTACAGAAGATGTCTCAGTCAGCACTAAGCTAGAGGGAAGCTGAACTGCTCACGTTCCCCACGAAAAGATTGACCCGTCCGTCCATCCCGACTGCCGAAGGCAGGAGATTGGTCATAAGTGGCGTGGTAGATCGTGGCATCACCACTATTAATGATCAGTAAGGACCGTTGTATAGAGGAAACAAGCGTACGCTCTGATCCAAAATCAGGAGGTGGCGCTTGAGGAGCCGGAGGAGCATTTGCCATCGCTGCTGCGATGACGGCGTCAATCTGTGCAGAGGTAGGAGGACGTGAAGGGGAATGTGATCCGCGGGCGGACATGGCAGTGCTATGGTATGGTCCGGATCCTTGTGGCTGTCATTTCGACCCAAGTCAGCTGCGTAACGCGTGTGGCGAGGATTTGTGAGGTATGGTATGAGGAGCACTTACACCTGGAGATCGTCCCCGTTCTGACCCATTGAGAAGACCCATCATACCGGTAGATCCCTGGTCACCTCGGAGATAGTCTGGAAGCGACATCGTACTGCTCTGCAAGGCCAGAAGTGCCAGATCAAACCGGTCTGATTTTCGTCAGCGCAAACGTCATGGAATTTTGATGGAAGAGAGGACGATGGAATGGTTGAAGAATCGAGCGTAGAGCGAGCGGCGAAAAGGATCGAAACTTACAGACAGGAAGAGGGGGGCCGGGTCCCGGGAAAACAGTCTCGATCCTTGGGAATTCGACTGGAATGTCGACGTGATCCTCTCCCGACACGCCGCTGCCCCGTTACCTGATATCAAGCAGGAGCAACATCGATGACGGCTAATTAGATGCAGAGCGGAGCACGATCCCAGGATTCGACACCCAACGAGACGAGAACGACATAGAACCCAAGACCTGAACCCCGATGAAGACGAGCAAGAAAGGCAGAATTAAAGGAGACAAGGGGAGATGAGATGCCTCTGGACTGCGCCTAGCCGGCGGCCTTCACGTGGGAAATACGCTAGTGGATCGGTCGCATGGGCATGTGCGAATTCTAGGCCTACCAGCTCATCATCTCCCTCGAGCAGACTGGACTCGTTCAAGCATCACATGGGTGAAAGCTCTGAAGATTGTAACCGCCGTGAGAAGGAGCAGAAAGCGATGCGAGCAGCCCGTCTGCCGCTTTGTCGGGTTCTTCTTCAGCTCTGGGTTATATGTATACCTGTTGTTGCTATTACACATTATCTCCAGTCCTTGTGCTCACTCCAGGGCCCTACCGCATTGCTTCAGAGCTCCAATAACGAGTCGGCAAGCCAGAGACCACCCGTGTCAATCCTTGACAGTTGAGGTCGACACCATGACCCAACTTTTTCCCCCTCCCCCCGACCCCTTCTGGCCCTTCTCGATGTGACAAGTGGAGTCCAGGGATACTAGGCAAGCTCCTATCGGGTCAGCTCTGTTCTTCCTGATGGTCTGCGCGGCTCGACACCGCTAGTCTCCAAGGATCTGCCAGGAAATGAAATGATTCGGCAGGCTCCGACTTTATTGGAGAACGAGATTCTAGCCGGTGAGATCTCTGCAGTCTGCGCAATCACCATTCCACACTATATCCTTCAGCTTTCCTTCTTTCCCCAAGCGATGGTGAGTTTCGCATCACACCGATCTACGAGTCGTCTACTGGTTAAGCGCTCGTACAATCGCTTCTCCAAAGCAAGGGCCCCAAACACATCCTCATCATCGGCGGTGGTCTCGCCGGAACCGCCTCGCCCGAGCCCTAGCTCATCATCACATCCGATCCACCATCTTCGAGATCCACCCGGTCCGTGGTGATCAGGCGGACCCATCACTCTCGCTCCCAACGCTCTCCGTGCACTCGACAAGGTCGTTGGGGTATACGAGTTGATCCGATCCTCCGGCTTCACTTCTCAGCGCATTGGAGCTTATGCCGATGACGGGTACAAGTTTTGGGAGGCCGCATTTGGCGAGGACGAGGAAGGTGATTATCCGCTCGTGAGGATCATGAGGCCGGCGATACATAAGGTCTTACTGGACGCTTGTGAGCAGTGGAGGGGCTGGTGAAGGTTGTTTAGGGTGCGAAAGGAACGAGGATGCAGGAGAGTGGGGATGGTGTTACTGCGTTCTTTGAAAATGGCTCGAACGCTACTGGTGGGATCCTTTCTTTCCGATCTTATGAGACTTGGAAGTGGAACTGATGAGCTGAATGGAACGCCAGGTGACATCCTGATTGGCGCCGACGGCATCCACTCCAAAGTCCGCGAACATGTTCTCGGCCCATCAGCGCCCACTCCAACCTACATCGGCTCTTGCACCATGTCTGGCTTCCTACCGGTCGATTCCATCACAGTCCCATGCGGCTTCAACTTCCCAGCGATGATTTTCACCCCTATAGGCCTGATCATGGCCATGGCCATCCTGATCGACCCAGAGGGCAAGACCATCGCTAAAGGGAGAGAAGGCTGGAGAGAATACGAGGTCTCCGGTGAGGCTGCCCGAGTCGCAAAAGCCGAGCACGCGGACTGTACCACGGAACCCATCAGATCCCTCCTCGACAACGTGAAAGACGAGTCTGTCCGGATTTGGGCGCCCTACGAGATTCCCGAGCTGCCAACATGGCATCTCGGTCGAGTATGTCTCATCGGGGATGCAGCTCACGCCTTACCCCTCAACGGACAAGGCTCAGCCCAAGCCTTGGGGACGCAGCACTCATGACTCGCCCTACACAATTCAAGATCAAGCAGTTGCACAGGGCTACGAGAAGCTATTTGCCCATCTCGAGAGAGTCCGGAGGGTCCGGATCCAGCGCGTCTGGCAGCTTTCGAAGAAAGGTGGACAGATCAAATCTTCCAGCACGGGACCGTGGGCGTGGTGGGTCAAGAAATGGTTGTTTCGGGCGTTCTTTGCTTGGAATAGATTTATCATTAGGGCTACTCGATCATCTCATACGATGTCACGGCCGAGAGCATCGAGGTCAAAGTGATGCTAAACTCGTCAATGGAGGCGTTCTCGCAGGAATTATTGCTCACTCGGCGACATGGAGACTGCCCGGTCAAGTCTCAAATCCCTGTGCTCCCAACTCGACCTGAAAGATCGGGTACGTCTGAGAGTTGTCATAGCGATATTGGTCTCGATGAGAACCTTCTGAATTCAAGGATTGGCGATGTACGACGGACGACACATCTACGTTGGATTAGTCAGCTGAAAGTCTCTTGACGGCGTATTTAGACTTCAAAGCCTGGGTGACTGCGTTTGCAAGCAGATGATGAACGCATGACTCATGAGACCAAAAGTGGTGCATCAAATCATCAAAATGTGCATGGGAAGAACTGTGTTTCCCTTGTGGTGACGCGGTGCCGTTTGTTGAAGGGCCAAGCAAGGTATTGCTTACTCAACAACGAGGCTTACGCATACAGTGCCCAGATGGACCCTTTGACAACCCTTTGATGTCTTAGAACAACGTGGAAAGTTCCACCTCTGTGGGAACCTTTATCCATGCCGTCTTCTACAACCAGGCCTTCAGGCAGCGTAAATCGGGAACTCCTGTCCTTCTTCCCATCCACTAATCGTTCTCCAATTCATATTATCTCATCCACCACGTATATGAGCAGAAACTTGGAACTCTGCAGCATGTCACAAGACGGTCATGCGTCATTTTGTCAAGAGAGATTACTGAGTATCTGCCACTCAGTTGTCCTGTCACCATCGGCTACTATGATCAGCAGTCCACGATCTTTACCTATTGGATGGAAGTTGGTGCCAGCAGATTCACATCTGCTAGTTACACACACGAGGGAGAGACTGGGATTCAGAAGCAAGATGTCATGTCGGGGACTTGTGTCGTGTACGGAAAGGCGTAGTTGGCCACACTAACCGCAAATTACTTAAGGTAACTCGTTGACGCATCTTCCCCTTAACCGCTATTATATAGTCTCGCCATGACTTGTATACAGCTTTAGCTCTGTCAGACCACCTGCCACCTGTCCCCCGTGACAACAGTCCAGGCTCAAGCTCTTGATTGCTGATGAACCCGGAGAATTTGGAAGCAACCGGTTCGTTTGATCTACCAACCCGCATGACAAGGGATGAGTTTACAAGCAGATACTTTGCAGGAAAGGATAACTGGTTGGGCGAACTTCTGCTTCAGGCCAAGGACGAAAAGCGCAAGGCGCCAGCACCAAGAAGCAATGAATTCCTGGATAGAGAGATATGGCAGGCCACCAAGCCCTGACAATCCTCATTTTCACAACTGGTATGGCCCCCGAAGACCACCGAAAGGCTTGGGATATGTTCGGGGGTACACCCTGCGAGAGACCCCCCACTCCAAGCTCAATACCACCTCGTCAAACCTCCGTTGAATGGAGCTTACACGCCAAACCTCCTCCGCCCTTCAGCCGTCGCCGGCTTCCGTCCACGCAGACTCAGCCGGTCGCGGACCGAGCGCCGTCGTGGCGAGACATAGCGCCGTGATAGCGAGGGTGCACTTGTGGGTTCGAAGTATCATTGATGTGGGAGCAGAGATGTATGCATCGTGTACCATGTTGACGGGTTCTCGTTCTCTGTCAGCACACAACAGTGCCATCGAGGCGGAGTCACCTATCCGTTGGGATCGTGAGTACTGCATTGGGAGGGCATTGGGACCCCTCAGTACTATCACCCACTCCCGTCCCGGCATGGCATTGCCTGAGATGATCCGGTGATCAGCGTAGGGGAGAGTTCGAAGTGCCGCCAGTCTACAATATCGCCTTTCCGAGGATTTCAGGGGATCTATTCTTTTGATATCGTCCCCTTGCTTGGTCATTGTCGAGAGAGAAACTACCGGGACCGCAGGCTGGAGTCTCTCACAGGATAGAGCTTTCGTCTGCCTTCCTTCAGCTCCCTGCCTTCGCCTATCAAAAGGGAAGTATGCCCATGGCGCAGACACCGATTGCCTTCAAGCCCCAGGCCTTCTTTGATACCAAGAGACAGATGACTCGACTTGAGGGAAGGCGGTATCGAAGGTATATGAACGCGAACTGCTTCTTCGGCGCCAAAAATCAACTAATCATCATATTCAGTTGCTCAGCAATCAAAGTCATGCCCACAGTACCCAGCAGAGAGGGCGCCAACCTCAGTAGTGGAATCCGCAGTCGTAGTCCTACGGATAAGATAGCAAACGAAGAGCAAAGGCAGAAGGAGCAAGAGGAATATGACAAGCAAATCCACCAAAACAGGGGGACCTACAGGCTGATGATGAGCCTCGGGACGGAGACGGGGACCATGACAAAATCCATGACCTCAGAACAAGGCGCATGCGGGGGACAGCCGAGAACGTCAGTAGCGGATAGCAAGGATAGCACAAAGGACGCGAAGGCATCGAGCTTGCACGGCAATGAAGCGAACAAGAAGTGAGTGTGAGGGAACGAGCGACTAAGATGATCATGTCCGAGCTCGATCCGGCGAGAGGAAGTATTGAAGCGATCTGAGGGGCTCAGGGTGGATGTATACGATGATAGAGGTGTATGAATTGCCTGACATGTGTCATGCGACGTGTCACCATTTGATTGATCAGGGTGGAAGAAGGGTCGGTCGGAGTGGTACGAGTCTTCGGTGTCCCTTTCGGCGGGATTCGTCCTTCCGGGATGACATTTTCAAGCTGATCGAAGCCGCTTGTCCGGTGCTTCGCCACCTAGAGACACGCGAAGGACACGAGAACTCCGCTAAATGAATCTGAAGCGAAGCCGTATTCACTGGGACATTTCATTGTTAAGTTAGCTTGATTATGTATATGGTACCCTACTTTAAGACCAAATCAAGACGTCTTGTTCAGTCGCGAACACAGCCGACTTGCAAGATGATAGCGGTGCCGGGGTTAAAGCAAGAATGAAGGAAAAGTCGGGATAAGGACAAATAAACCAAATATAATCGCAGTGGATACAAAGCATATTCGTAGTGTATTGTAAGAAATAAGATAATAAGTGAAATGACAGATTCTCTCTCTGCCTTACCTCATAGCTACTCAAGTATGCCACCTAGACGCGTCATTCCAGCATCCCCGGCAACCCCTCGTATCACCCTACATCTGGTACCATGCATCCCCCGCAACTCCCCAATTTGACGTCACCGCTGGCTCCGGTAACCACGCCTGTTTGCGCGTTTACTTGTCTGACTTGTATGTCAGACACGCCATATAACGATGCCGCTCAGTCCTAGTCCATCATCCAAAACCGTCAGCCAAGCCCGCAAGATCCCGTCACCACCCCCAGCCGCAATGCGCGCTCCACATTGGCATACAGATGGCCATTCGTCATTGCTCGATCTTCTCTGTCAATGGTTGGCGGCGGGGAACCACTGGAAGCGCTACAAGGGTGGTGGTGGCGTGAAAAAGCTTGAGCAGGTAGCCCCAGAGGTAGCAAAGTGGATGATGGAGCATGGTTGCCCTACAAGGCGAGACGGCGAGTCAATCTAGAAGAAAGTAAGTACCCTCACCTCCCTTTGGTCCGCCGTCTTCAACATCTTGTAGGTTCGCGATCTTGAAGCTTCATGGCGGAAGGCTCGAGACTGGCGTAACCAGACAGGCAACGGCGTCGACGGTACACCTGACGGCGCAACTATCATTTGGGCAACCGAGAACGAGGGCAGCAAACTATCCATGCTGAACGCCGAAGCTGATTTGGAGGGTACGTCTTTCATGCTGCATCTCTAGACTAAAGCGTGCTTCTAGAGGTACCCGCAGGCTAGGCAAGCAGTGGGACCTTGTCGATCTAATATCCAGCGAGAGGGATGGCGGGGATCCTTCGCTCAGGACATCTTTGAGCACAGGTATCATTGATGTGACTCTGGCGGCTTTGATGGATGAGAACAACGTCAGCAGCGAGGAGGGTGATGATAAGGACAACACAGACGGTACCCACGGTGTCTCCCTTGGTCCCCGCATGTCCGATAGCCAAGCTTTTAGCCTCCCAAGCCTCACTTCCGCTGTTCGCGGCGAATCATATCTCCCATCCGCCCAAGCCTCGGAAATGCCCTCTGTCCGCGGATCTGAGGTTATGAGCTGCCAGGCACGGGTGTAGACGCCCCTGGGAAGGTATAGGCTGATGGCGTCCTTTAGAACAAAGGAGGGGAGGGACACGAGGGAGTGGGTCGCTGGGTGGGATGGATGGCTTCGAGGGCATGTCTGAAGGGTGGGAGCTGGCGGAGCAAGAGTAAAAGCTTGAGCAGAGGGACTATATGAGGTGTCAGGTCGACCTCCAAGAGCAAGCTATGAGGGACGCTTGACAAGAAGCTCAAGACAGACGGAGGAAGGAGAAAATGGAGATCTTACTTGCCTGGAGAAAGGAGATCCGAGAAGAGGCTAGAGAGCGCTTGAAGTATGATCCGAGCTTGACCTATGACGAAGCCATCAGGGAGGCCAAGCGATGCAAAGCAGCAGCGAGAGTAGTTATCGCCATGTATGAGACGTACCTATGACTTCCAAGTTGTCCAGGTCCCATTTGTCTGTGTCCAATTCAAGCATCTCATTGATCAATGCCTCCCGCCAAGGCTGGATGACTGCCTGGGGGTCTGCAGTTGCTTCCTCAGCAGCTGTTGTGAAGGGTCGCATGTCCCTGAGGTCGATTTGGGGGGGGGTGCGGATTGAGAAAGAGGTTATGGAGCACGACAGCAACGACAAATGCGTGTGCTCGGGCCTGATTGCGGCGGCTGCGGAGGCGTTCACTGAGCGAGCGGAGGGCGGGGAAGCGGCTCTTGAGTATACCAAATGTCTGCTCCACCTTGACACGCATGGGCGCAGCCTTCATGTTGAACTAAGCTGCTCGACCGCAGAGAACACTCTGTCGGGCTGGTTTGGTGAACACCGGGACGCATAGGTTGGTAGCGGTGAACCCAGAGTCGGCGAGGACGTGCTCGGTGGGCTGAAGTAGTCGGGATGCTCTTTAAAGATGTTCATAGAGAGTTGAACTCAATGATCGCTTGACGATGCTGGGTAGCCATACTGGATGTGGTCAACAATGGCCACAAACAGCAGACCGGACTTGTTCTTCCAACTGTGAAACGCCCCACCGTCTTCCTTGGCGGGTTAGGCTTTGAGGTTGACATGACAGCCATCCATGAGACTGATGCAGTTGGGGATCCCGTAGTTGTGCTCGAAGGCCTCTTTGATGAAGGCTCGCTGGATGGCCGTTGGCCAGGGGAGCAACGCTGGGGCCCTGCGGAGGATGGTTCTGAGGGCTCGGTCTGTCCACAGGTGTACACCACCAACTACAAGCCCTATAAGCTTGGACAGAGGCCTCGGATGTAAGACATACTTGTGACGCAAAAAAGAAAGACAGCTGCCTAATGTCCATCTGATGGGCTGGCCGATAGAGTAGTAGACCCAGCTGCTAGAGGGCGGAGCCTGACGCCGCTTCCCACGATGTATGAAGACTTGATCATTCGCAAAGATACGAACAAAGTCTCGCAATTCGTCTGGGTACAAGCAAAAGGAATGATAGTGCTCCAAGCCTTCGAGATTGAGGAGAGAAATATCAATACGACGATTGAAGATTGCCCTCCGTGTGTGTCCGGGGTAGCGTTCGAAGTAGCGATGGCGTCTGATTAAGGAGCGGTAGCGGAAGAGCTTTCGGATGCAGCTGCGGACAGACCATCAAGCGGTAATATGGGGCAAGGGCAATGATCCCGCGGTCAATGCTTTAAGTCACCTCTTCCTGAGGATACCAAGCGGCATTGCACGAAGTATGAGAGTGATCCAATGAATGAATGATGAGATATGAAGATTTTAAGTAAAGGATGATGGAGGAAGACGAGGTTGCTAAACTGACGACTTCAAGCTAAACTATTCGTCTTCAAAACTGAACTCCCCCAAATCTCCGCATTTGAAGAAATTCGAAATAGCGATATATGAACCGTGATTGCGCCTTCGATGAGTGCTCCCCGAAAGGAGTGAGGTGAGGTCTTCTCGCCTTCCTACCTCCGTGAATTCAGCTCTCCAACTTCGTAGGTCAGATCGGCGATTACGATGTTGAAAGGGAAGGGCTTCGTGAACACAAGTATTTCGACTTCAGTCTCAGCTAGATTGTTCTTTACTGCCTTCTCATCCGCTCCTGCTGAGCATCGAAAGCGTATGAAGAGTGCACTAAATCATGAATGCGCCTCCATCGCCAAAATTTTCATTTCACTCACATACACTGACCTCTATTCGTTTCAACTGACACTGATACAGTCGAAGACATGTCACTCTCGAGAACCACAAGCAGCGGCTCTCTCGTGAAGACCGCTGATCACACCACTCCTCAAGGGAAAGACCGAGAGAGGAACTATGCCAAGACCTCCGACGCAAGCAGAATGAGGGATTTGAATCGCCATTCCGCGCAGCAGTGCTCGACCGCGATGAGCAAGAGCAGCAGCAACCGCAGCTCCTCCAACTTGACGGCGGATGCGAAGACGAAGAGGACCTTGTCAGGAACCAGCTTGGCTCCGGAGCAGGCGGGTACGCCAAGGTCATCCAACGACGGGTTCGGGCCGGGGGTTTACAGGCAGTCGGACCACCCCGACGAATATCTGTGTATGAAGGACGGAAAGAAATGAGGCAGTAGTCCATCTGTGGTGTCGCTCCACCTTACGGGGAAGATGTGTTTGAAAAGCTGACCTGTAGTTGCTGAAAGAAGGATTCCTGGTGAGTGGTTGCTATATGGTCGAGGGGATATATGCATTGCTGTGACAGTGCCGGATCATGTGAACGGATTCTCGATCTCTTAAAATCCCACATCAGCATTCACTCACCTTTGTTGGGAGTCGTGAAGAAGGAGCCGACGTACCCGCCGACCCATCCGTCGGGCTGATGAGGACGATATTCGGACCCCTCAAAACCACCAACCCCAATCCTCTCGACGGCATCGCGTTGTCTTTCCTCTCATCAGCTCTTGCCTAAGCCCGCCCTCCATTCACACGAGAAGACTCACTCTCGTATTCCTCAACCACATCGTCCATCACGAGGTTCATCAGCTGGTCGAACCCCTTCAACGTCCCTGTAACTACTATCGTTAGCTCTTCTCAGCGGCCCGGGCAGGGGCGAGCAGGGATGGAGGGGGGTGGGAGAGGGGACGACTGACCCTCACGACCACCCATAAATTTCACCTTGACGCTCGTATCGACGTATAACGCGAGGTTGAGGATACTCTCCCGTTTCTTCTTTTCGCCAGGCGGTCCTCGGTCGGAAGGTCCGCCGCCTCGTCCGCGCGGTGCACCGCCGCCTCTTCCTCCCTGCGAGAAGCGTCAGATGACGTGATGGAGCGATTGAGTGGGGTTTATAGAAGAGCTTACGCGGGAAGCCATGTTGAGATATGGTGAGGATCGAGGAACAGGACGTACGAAGTAGAGTTGCAAAATTCGCCACGTGGCGTTACCGCGCTTCTCTCCCCTTCGGGTGCTTAGTGCAGTGGTTAGCACGCCTATAGGAATTCAGGTCCAATCCCCGGGATATCCAGCGTTTGATATCCCAACAGTATGTTCTGAAGCTCTGAAGTATGAGACTTGCATTCATACCTCAATCTAGCTGTGCCCGAAGCACTCGAGTCACACGGTACGAAGGAGACATCGAGATCGCTGGAGATACGGAGAGAAGTGCAGGTGTGCACACATTCATGGCGTATGGACGATCATGCAGTAGATATTTATATACCTGACGATCCGCTTAGGATCCCTTCACAATCTCGAACAGCCCTCTTCTCGATGCTGACCACTCCGAAGGTGGCATGAATATTGCTCCTCAAGTACAGCGATATGAGACAGCGCGTGGCCACTTTTGTAGGCTTGGACCTCATAGCCGAGTTCGTAAGGTGGTATGCCGGATGATCGTGTCTTTCAATCACGTCGGGTGGTATGCCTGAGCCCATTGAGCTCCGTAAGGTGACGACTGAGGCTCGTAGTACTGATGGTATCCTTCGAGCGTATTGTATGCCGGCCAGGCAATGTGTGCTGGAGCGTTTCCAGTTGGATTGCCGCCGTTCGGGTAATTGTGGAAAGACCGGGGCGTTTGCTGTGATGCTGAAGGCGGCATATTCGCTGCTGTCATCGAGACGTCCGCAGAGGCTGAACCCGTCGCCGGATCGTCCCAAAGGCTCTTGAAGTTTGCGAGGTTCCCCGCAGATCCCCGGGGGGCGCGCTTGGTACCCATTTCCGATTCCTCCCTCGTCATCGTCCAGATGCTCGCTCCGCCAAGCTCTCCGCCAAAGAGGAGACCGCTGCGGGGTGAGGGTTGACCGGGTACAATAGCACGAAGTGCAGGAGATGCCGGACTGGTGTCGACCATGAGGTTCTGGAGCAGATCATAGGCTGTTGGCGCGTTTGCGGGGCTTGCTGTCCCACCATGAACATTGACAGGGGTATGAGAGCTGTCCAAGCGATCAGATTGAGGTCATCTTCTCAAAATGAAGGCTCACCCCTTGTCCCAAACAATGACCTCGTCTTCATCATCAACTCTCCCTTGCTCTTCCTGATCGGTACTGCTCCCACCCAGCGTCGCTCTCATCGCGAGGTTTACCGGATCGTCCTCCGTCTCGGTGCTGACGGAAGCGATGTCCCCATCATCCGCGTCTCGCCTCGTCATGAAAGAGGATGGCGAAGTCAGCGGACTCGTGACGATAGCACTAGCGTTGCCGTTCATAGCTCTCAGTCCAGCCTATCACGCAATCAGTCTGGCCTTGGAATTCACGGAGACACGCTCACCTCAGACTGTATGAGCAGCTGTGCGTCAACCTGCAGATCGGCAATCCGCATCAACTGCTCCTCATTGGGATGTGCCGCTTCGCGATGACCGTTTGCTTCCTTGTCGTAGCTGTCTGGCGCTGACATGCCTCGGCTCAGAGGAACGAAGCCACGCATGTCAATGTCTTCTTCGAGCTTATCAGTGAGTGTCGGAAGTTGCGCGATAGGGAACAGGCGGGCGAAGATGGAGGTCAATCGCTTATATCGTGTCCAGAAGGACTGGATCTGGGTGACCAAGGATTCGTTGCTTGTCGACAAATAGCGCGAGATGTACTCCAGGTGTAGCTTGATCCACTTCGACGCGATTCGTAAAGCTGGTAGGAGGCGACGGAGGACGGCGCTGATGTGCTGATGCAAGTCGAGATCGCCGAGAGGATTCGAGAGTGAGATCTCGTCGAGCTCCTCTACGGCGGTCTGGATGAGCATTCCGAAGAAGGCTAAGACGAAGTCAAGAGCGATATCCTCGGTATCGTGTCGTCGTTTAGCTCGTTTTGCGTCCGATTCAGACGGGGCGATCGAGGCATTCTGACGGGCGTGCCAGTGACAGCCAATGGAGATAGCGGTGAGCTTGACGATGGTCTCGGAGGGGAGAGCGCGGGTTCGCAGTAGATCGGCGAAGCGGTCGAGAGTCTTTGGCTTCAACATGGCCATTTGAGACGTTCTGAAATTGTCAGTCGACAGGGTCCCATTGAGCACGAGGAGGCGACTTACCCTGTGCGACGATACAGAATCGCAATGATGACCAAGAAGTCCCTCCTAAGCTCCTCCAGGCCTGTCTCCCCGTCCCTGTCCTCGTCGTCATCCCCCTGAGCAGTATGCCATCGCTCATACACCTTCGTCAAGAATTTCTCGAGTATATCCTCGATGTTCTTGAATGCCTGTCGTACCGCCATCGCTCGGAAGTAGTAATACACGCAGAGTAGATCATCGTTCACATATGTCGAGATCACAGCGAGCTGATTGAATGCCGATCCTGCTACCCATCAAACTTAATCGAAGAAAGCCAGTGCTGGACTCACCGTCATCCGGCTGCAAACCCCTAGCCACCTCATAATACATCTTTGCCGTCCCAAATCTCTCCTCCCCTCTCCCCTCCCTCTCCCGTCCACCCTTCCGTTCCCGCCTCCCCCTATCGCTATACTGTTCCCTGTACCTCTCCAGATCCCCTACACATATCAAACCCTTATACACCAATCCCACCTTCTCCCTCTTCTCCTCCGCCCCCATTGCCGGCGCCCCACCTTCCACCCCATCCCCCACCGCGATCCCCACGCCCACACTCCCCAAATACTTCCCAGCCACGCTCTGCAGTTGATAGAAAGCTACGATCCGGGATACCAAGCCACGGTAGAAACCTTCTTCGCTAGCCAGAGCCTGACGGAATCGGGTCAGGACTTTTCGGAGCTCGATCTGCGCGGGTGAGTTCTGTGATTTGGTCTTCCGTGGGCCAGCGGGGTGGGTGAGGGAGAGGGAGGATTCGGTGCGTGAGATGAGCTCGCGGAAGGAGGCGATGAGGGTGTAGGTCGAGTGATGCCATAGACCGTCGAGGGATTGGGCGTATGTGCTGAGCGGGTGAGCGAAGATCAGAGTGAGGTAAAAGTTCCGGGTCCTGCTCAATCGCCATTCCCGTCAGTGGGAAGTATGATTTCGCAGGGCAGGGACGCACTTCTGACGCTGGAGTTCGATCTCACGGGTCCAGGGAAATTGGGTTTTCAGCATATTGCGAAGCACCTCGGAAGCCGCTCTGGCTTCTCTGCGCATATCATCAGGATACAACACGATAGCGGGGAAAGGTACCGGACATACCGATCGACATCGCCAGCTGCCCTCACTCTCGACTCCTTGGGCGTCCCCACTGAAATAGCCTGCCCCGCCATCGGCCTCGCCTGATGAGGGCCGGCCGCCTGGAACGGAGCTCGTCCCTGTGGCGACTGCATGATGTATCGCCAAACCTCAGGCTAGTAATACTAGCTCATTACGATGACAAATTCCCGCACAAGAGACGAGGGGAAGATCAAAGGAGGCCACAAAAAAAACAGAGAGCAAGGCAGACTTCAGAAAAGGATTCTCAATCGAGAGTGGCAGGGCAAACCCGTCATGTTTCGACAAACTTTGAAGCTTCCACTGTGAGGACGCAATACACAAATACATATAGACCCGTAAAATATTCCAGGCATAACCATACCCGCAAGAAGTCGTATCTCTACATTAGATGTCTATGTACAACACCTGTCCTAGCTTACAAGCGTGAAGCGATGCTCATCGCCCTTTATTCTGGACGCCACCCCATTGGTTGATCTGCGGCTTCTGCTCCGCCCGGCGCATCGCTGCATATTGCGCAGCCGGATCCTGAGGATAATTCCGCCTTTGCTGCGGGTAACCCGGCTGTGGATATGCTTGCGGGTAGACTGGAGATCGGTTCTGTGGAAGACATCAGCGACATGAGGATTCCGGCGACTGTGCAATTCACCGACTGTTTCGGCTGGCTCCCGTTCATTTTCTGATAGGGTGCTCCGGCGGCGGGGTAGGATACAGTGTAAGGATTGTTGCTCGGGCTAGGCTGACCGAAAGCGGCGGGAAGGGGAGAAGGAGCGGGTCCAGCGTCCATCGAGATGGGCGGAGGACGAGCTGTGGGCACAGTCGGGACAGCCAGACGAATCGATTTAGCAGGTTCGGTCCTCGCAGGGTGGGGTTTCTGGACCTTCGCTCGAGTGACCGGGGCTGGTACCGCGGCTCCTCGCGGGAGAGCATCGCCAAGGTAGCTCGGATCTTCCTCCTCAGCCTGGCGACTCCTCTTCAGCGCCCTGACCTCCCTCTCGTCAACGTCTACACCCGCGTACTCCTCCGCCGCGACCTGTCCGCCGGCCTGACGTTTCGCTGGAGCGTTGTCTATGATCCAGGTGTGAAGATCTTTCATCACGCGGCCGTTGGCGCGGACATCGAGGTGACCGCGCCGAATGCCCTTGCGCATATTGCCAATCTTGTTTGCCAGGTTCTCCAACGACAAGTAACCCATGCTGCTGAAGATGAGGAAGCCGATAAACCAGGTCTCTGCGAGGCAAGTGGATATTCGGTGATGATCCACTTAAGCTTGGTCTGGCACTCACCGACAGGAGCGACTCGCTCGGGTCTCGTCTGGAAGGCTTCCGCGTAGTAATTGGTTGCGATGTTGACCCACAGTGAGAGCGCCATCTCGATCTTGCGCTTGAAGTGCGGGTCGGGCTGTGCAGAGATCAGCGCAGCCTCGAGTCGCATGAAGGATGCTCACAGGGTCCTCGCGGTTGAGGAACTTGGCCATGAGTGAGGATGTAGGCGCCGTCGTTTGATTTGCCTCATATGCGAGCATGATAAAGGCCGTGAGCGCTTGGAAGGGCTTTCCTCGCTTCGTGTCCCAATCGAGCTTGTCGCCGAGCGTGTGGGTTTCGATGATGTACTTCTTTTGCAACTCGATGATCCACTCGGTCCACGGACCAGGAATGGCCTGCAGTTTCTCCGGTGCAGAGAGGGCGACTCCCATCTGCACACGCTCTGCACTTCGTCAGCCCAAGCGCTAGCGGATTGAAAACATGACGACTGGAGGAAAAGGTCCCCTTGGAGTAAAGGAGAGGACTTACGGAAGATATCGCGTTGCTGGGCGTCCTTCAGGTTGTCATACTCCACCACCTGAATCGAAATCTGCTCAAACCTCCTCTTCAGATGGTCCGGCAGCTGGCTTCCATGCCTCTGATTGCCGTATTTATTGTACCAGAACCTCTCCTTGGTGTGATGGGACACGAAGGGGATCTTGCCGTCCATGAAATTGAGGATAGAGGTGCAGCGTTGCTTGCCGTCGATACAGACGCGGATCTCGTCGGCTTCGGGATTTTCGCGAGAGACTTGAACGGCGAAGATTATTGGAGGGATGTAATAATTCTATAGCACTTCAGCGATGCTAGTAACGGGATGCAAAAGTTGAAGCTGAGAATGGGATGACTTACGAGGAAGAGCGACTGGATCAGCCCAACCATCTTCGACTCCGACCATACAACATCACGCTGATACGCCGCGTCGAGGTCAATACCTCCGGTGTGGATCATATCTGATAATTCGAGAGGCGTAGCTCTTGATCAGCTTATGCGACGACGAATTGGGCTCACACCCCAAAAATCAAGCTCACCATGAAGTTGTTTAGAGTTGAGGGTGCTATGTCGCGGTCGCTGGAGCGACCCCCTAAGCAGCCTATTCGAATCCCCCGCGACGTTCAGCTTGGTGTCATCCCCATCCCCATCCGAGACGAGTTCGTCGATATCCGATTCCGACAAGTCGGCATAATCCAGATCTTTGAAGGGCATGATGGAGGAACAAAATCTGGGTCTGGTCTGGTGGAGGGTGGTGTCAGTGGGAAATTTCCCGGATCCGGCCTCTACTCACATATGGTCTGTCTATGCTTGACCAAGCATGCAATGTCAAGATCAACTAGACTTAGATATGGATGCAACTTGAAGAAGCCAAAATTGAAATGAGGGGGAAGAGGGAGAAATAGTGAGTATCTGACCAATTCTGGTGAGGTCAAAGGGATTTAGGACCCCTGAGTGGCAAATAGCCTTTTTGGCAAGAGACCAATGGGGTCATTCTTGGTCACAGGGGATTGAGACTTGGGCAAAGGGGTTTGTCAAGTGGCTTTGCTCCACAGATTGTGTCACGGACCGTCGAGCGCGTGCACCCGCCAACTATATGACGTGGTTCTCACTTACGCATATCAAGAGGAGATATCTCGAAGTAAGATCTAGGTAACCTAAGGTAGCTCGAGGTTGTACAAAATGACTCGAATCGATCAAAGGACGGTCTGAATATCCGTAGCTTGACCAATTGTCGGTGGGTGTAGCACGATAACAAGAGTTGTCTGTGGGGTCTCAACCCAGATAGGGAGAATGGCGCGGTATGGATAAGGACTATATGACAATAATGCTAATCGGAGGCTAGGTAAATACTATGAGCGGGACCCTCTACTTATACATCTCCAGTAACCTCGGCAAACTGCCGGAACCTCGCAGAACTTTGTCCTTCTCCCTCGGTCTTTTCCTCAAACGTTGGTCATATCTCGCACGTCCCTCCCGAGCTCTTTTCATTAGATCATTCTTGATTCCGCCAGGTCCGATTTATCGGGCATAGTTGGTTCCGCAGTGTCTGGGGGATCATCGGGGAACCACGAGTGACTTCGGGCTGCTTCGGTGTGCTGTGCGATCACGGACAACAATGCAAAGGTGCAGTGATATCTTCATTTACTGATTGCATTCATCTGTCGTGTCATCATAGTCCTCATCTAAGTTTGTGCCGCTCCGCTCATAGGCAAGACACGTGTGCGATCTGTGAAGGAGCATGTCGCGGTCGCATTTAGCCTCTGATATCGCGCTCGAAAGGTCAACCCCCCAAGTTGCCCGCTTTGCGCAAGGAGTAGTGCATCGTGCTCCTCCTGAAGGGCCCAGAAGGGTTCCCTCCCCGAAGGATTCCGCCTACGATCCGCGCCTTTCACTCCGAGTCCGACTCTCCTTCCGACATGCTCTCTTTGAGCATCTCCAGCAGCTCGTGCGCCTCGCTCAGCTGCGCCACCAAGATCGCCTGACCCTCGGGTATGCTCCCGTCGTCCGAATAGAACTTGCCGTCTCGTCGGAGGGAGTCGATCTGATGGAGCGCGAGGTGGTAGGGATACAGATCGCGAGGGGTGTAGGGCCCGCCGTACTTCAGGACTTCGTTCAAGCACTTCTTGATCGTAGAGAGCTTGTTCGCCTGAGACGAACATACTCTGTCAGCTAGCCCCGGGACCGAAGGTAGCTCAAGGTCAAGCTGCGACATCGAGGTGGTCGGGCTGACTCACCACGGGCATAAGCTCCTCTGAGATCGGCTCGGACTCGGACATGAGTCGGTAGATGAGGCCGTAGCATCGACGAAGGAGGAAGAGAAGTGCCTATGAATGCGCAAAAGCTCGCCGTCTCGCTTTCTTACTATAGTCGCAGATCACTCACGTATTGGCCATCAGCCTAGAGGATACGGATGAATGAGCATTGCGCACAGCTGGAACTCGATGATGACTAACCTTTTGCCCATCCTGGGTTACGAATTTGCCATCTACGCGCATGGAATCGATCTCTCGGAGGGAAAGGGAATAGCTGAGTCGCTGGGTCAGGTGCAGGTCCGCCTTAGAGCATGGTCCAGCTCACTTATACAGATCCGTCTCTCGCAATGTCCACCGATGTGTCAATACTAGGTTAGCGTTAGCAAAGATCTCAGTGAGCCACGGCGACATGCCAACTCACACAGCCTGTCGAGCTGGGACTTCATTTCTGACAGTCGCTCATGTATTGGCTTGAGCATCGGGCTGACCTCCTCTTCCGCCTCTCTCGCCTTAAGCTCCTGCGCGACCTCGAAGCATGTGTCGAGGATGCCGGAAAGGAGTGCTTGACCTTCTGGGACTGAGGAGCCGCCGGGTCCCAGGAATTTTCCGTCAACACGTTTTCTACATTTCCGTCAGCAGGCGAGGGAGATCCGGCGGATGTTTGCTCACGAGTCAATCTTGCGCAGCTCCTCGAGGATAGCCTTGTACTCCGTCTTGTTTGGCTTCGGATCCCCCGACATGAAGGCGAGCTCCCTCCGTAGCGTTACGAGGCGTTGATGTATCGGTACGAGCTCGACAGAGATGAAGGATAGGGATGCGACAAGGTCGCTTAGTTGTCTCTCTATACCTATATGAGCAGTGCACAGCAAGGGTTGATGCGGCTTCTCTCACCGACACCTTCGAGCTTTCTCATCATAAGCCGAACAACGGGGTCCGGGTGCTTGCCGTCCTCTGAGTCCTGTTTGATGATGTCTTTCAACGCGTCGAGCCGCTGGCGTAAAGGATCGAGCATAGCTTCGGTATAAACGCCAGTCTCGTTCATATGGAGCAGTATTTGCTGAGCAAGGACGACGTCAGCCCTCTCGTAGCTACGATTTCCTGCGCATCTCGCTCACCCGCATTGCAACGATCTGGCAATAGGTCGCCGGAGTTTCCCGGCTCTTCCCGATAGTGAGGAAGAACAAACTGAGCAGACTGAACACATCGGCGATGATCGTATCCACCCGATTAGGATCAGGTGGTGCTGGAACATTGCCATTGGGCGCAGTCGACGAGGAAGGAGCATGATTCGCAAGCGCAGATTGCTGCTGGGTTTGCTCATCCCGAATAGCATTGAGACGTGTGGCTATAGCAGGGGGTGTTTGTGAGGCTTGGCATTGAATCAGTGCGGTAACTCACCCTGCTTGACAACCGAATGGTAGATGGACATGACATCTGGAGTCCGGATGAATTTGGTGGTGTCCTGCCGAATCGAAAGACGTTAGCACGGCAGGCCAGCTCAGCATAACAATCATTAGGAAATTCCCGCTTGATCAAGATCCATCATTGCGCCCTATAAGCCGGACGAGCTGGAGAGCATACACATAGAGACGCAGAGCCCTCGAAACGGAACTTTGTACAGGAAGGTACGCTCACCTTCTTGAGTGCCGTCAACCGGTTGCGGATCGTGATGAATGCTTCGAGGACAGGCAGCTCCTCCTAGATACCAAGCCATGAATCAGCTGATCATGCGCTGAATTTGCACCAAAAACAGTGATGCTCGTTTCAAGGGCGACGACAGGAAGGCAGCGAGGACGGACCTGCGGTACCATGTTTGACGCCATGATACGCGATGAATCACGGATTGAATGGCAAGTTCTGACAGACTAGTGGAAGGCGGAATCGGAAGAATATCGAAAGGCGAAGCTCGAATGTGTCGTGCCAAGCCGCCGCGGAAAGGTACAGGCAAGGGAAACGATGCCCAATCCTGGTGGCAAGATGGAAGGACGATCCCAGCTGCAATGGGAAACAGCGAGCTTTCTATGAAGTGTCGGAAGTAAATGTATTGTCAAAGCAGCACGGCATGCCTACTCCATTTCTTGCTTAGTTCGATATCAGAAGGCACAGACCGAATGCGGAGATCTTGCATGACGAACGCCACACGTCACAACCTTGGTCAAACCCCTGGTATAACTCCGGCGCATTTGGGGTGCCTCTGGTCATAGCCCCTCGTAGCGCCTTTCCGGCAACGTTAGGTACTTGGCAATTTGATTCCTTTGCATCCCACCTCTTCATACCCTGTCGTCAATCGACGCCTTGTCAACCTCGTCAACTTCTCAAGGTGAGTCTGTTGATATGATACACGCGCAATGCGATACGTGAAGGACGCGACTGCGAAAGGAGAAGAAGGCTGTTCGTGACGCGGCGAGGGCGGGGTCATCAAACCCCCGCTCGCTCGCCTCATCTCCTCGCTACGTAACCCTCCTTTGTCCTGTTGTCTTCGGATGACGGTGGTGGATCCCACTCCGCCCTCTCATCTCCTATCGTCATCTCGAGAGGTATAATATAGGGACGTGCGCTTACAGAAACCCCGCTTACTCCGGTTCCCAACATCTCTCGACGCTTATCGCTCAAACGCATTCCATCCTTTCCCGTGCATCCATCCTTCAATTGCGAATCCGCTTCACGCCCTATCGTACCGTCGATCAACAACAGCACCTAACCACATAGAACAACCTGCACCGTGAGTCCAAGCTACAGTTCCCCCTGGCGCGTGTCCGCATCATGTCCGTCCGATCACGTCCCCATCACTCCTGATCATCGTGTCTTGCGCCGCATCTCGTCGTCATCGTTGCAGCGCTCGGCCTTCCAGCCTTGACAACGGCTTCCAGTCACGAAAGTATCTTGCATCCCTGGAGATAGGATTCGGCGGTCACGCGGCTGGCTGCGTGGATAGCAACCTAATCTCCCATGATTTCCGTCTCGACTGCACCGCGTTGATTGCAACTTGCTGATTGAATGCTTCTTTCTTATCGCTCCCTCCCTGCCGTGTCCACTCATCAAACCACCGCTCGATCCAATCTATCCGACTTTTCGCATCTCTCCTTCCGCACGCCTTGCCCCCGTATCGCATCCGAAAACATACACCGCGATGACCTTCCCTTGGGCGCCCGCACCGGTACAGATGTCAAATCGCGAAGACTCCGTCTATCTCGCCAAATTGGCTGAGCAAGCCGAGCGGTACGAGGGTGAGTTGGATCCGTCTCCTCGCTGGGTGCGACTTTGGTTGGCGGAGCGAAGCGTGCTTTCCTTCTCCGTGAAGAGCAGGAAGGTGGCGCCAGATCGGCCCGAGTCGAGCGACGGAGGATTACCATCGGGCGGCGCTTACGATTCTTGCCGCAGAGATGGTCGAGAACATGAAATCGGTCGCATCCTCCGACCAGGAACTCACTGTAGAGGAACGAAACCTCCTCTCCGTTGCGTACAAGAACGTCATTGGTGCCCGTCGTGCATCGTGGCGTATCGTCTCCTCGATCGAACAGAAGGAGGAGTCGAAAGGCAACGAGGCCCAGGTCGCGATGATCAAGGCGTACCGTGAGAAGATCGAAGCCGAGCTTGCGAAAATCTGCGAGGACATCCTGATGGTACTGGACAAGCACCTCATCCCGAGTGCCGCCAGTGGCGAGTCAAAGGTGTTCTACCACAAGATGTGAGTGGATCATCTCCGTTTACGAAGCCTGGCTGAAGATGGCCTTAGGATGGGAGACTACCACCGTTACCTCGCGGAGTTTGCGACTGGCGACAAGAGGAAGGACTCTGCGGACAAGTCGCTCGAGGCCTACAAGGCCGCATCCGATGTGGCCGTCACCGAGCTCCCGCCCACGCACCCCATCCGACTCGGTCTCGCGCTCAACTTCTCCGTCTTCTAGTCAGTACCTCGACATTGTCTCACTCGATGATACTGACAAATGGCACAGCTACGAGATCTTGAACAGCCCCGATCGCGCTTGCCACCTCGCCAAGCAGGCATTCGACGACGCCATTGCCGAGCTCGACACGCTGTCCGAGGAGTCCTATAAGTTGGTGGAAATGCTCATTCAGCATCAAGTCACTGACCGCCGGTACAGGGACTCTACCCTCATCATGCAGCTCCTCCGTGACAACTTGACGCTCTGGACTTCAGACATGAACGAGGCGGGTGAGTTTTTCTCAGACTGCTAAACGAGAGCAGCCTCTGATGGTGTGAATTATAGGAGGTGACAAGAAGGAGGAGACCGACGAGACCAAGGAGGAGCCGGCCCCAGCTGCTGCGGCGTAGACGTTCCCTTATCCCATCTAGCATTCCCGGGACTTGGCGCAACCCCCTCTATCGTTTTCATCCTTATCTTCTCACACCCTCCCGTTCTGTCCATGAATCCAGCTCAAATTCCGACCCTAGTCCATTCCCCTCTTGGCGATGCGAGAACCACCCGTCGATGTTGCTTCTTTTGTGTGATTCCTTTTCGCTTCACTTTCGTGAGTTGCCAAAGGCGGAGAGGCTAGATCAGTGAGAGTAGGATTCCAAGAATGAAACTGTGCATTGATAGAGCCTTGTCGGCTGTTCTTTGAGACTCCTTGTCAACCTCTTATATCACAGCCAAACTGCCCAAAGCGACAGGCCACGCGACCGGACCCCTGTTTCAATCGGACCGGCTGAAATTTCCCCAGGGGCTCGTTGTTTGCTTGAGCTATCGGTCTTCAGAGCATATCCAGCATCGAGCAGCATGCCTCAGCTCCTCAGCCAAGCACAACTCTTATAGCACGCAGTGCACTTGAAACACCTTTTTCGAGCTAGGTGTTTCACGCTCAATGGCGGAGGCTGAGTCAAGTCTGAGCGGCTCGGGTGGTATGTCCTGCCTCATCCAGTCCTACTGCTAAAACGATCATCTTCACTGCCCGCTTTCATCCTGTCCCAATACACGACTGACATCACGTCCTCCTCGGCAATGACCTTGGCGCTCCTCGTCTCTGGGGGGGGGGGCGGCGCCGGGGGGGGGGGCGCGGCGCGGGGGGGCCCGGCCGGGCCCGGGGGGGGGGGCCGGGGGGGGGGGGGGGGGGG
>JAABUP010002051.1_pt1 | contig 40525 bp, 41 predicted proteins | sample 5559201 | NCBI WGS metagenome assembly JAABUP01 (sample SAMN10711887, study PRJNA513373) | rock metagenome | isolation source: Antarctica rocks | place: Antarctica | reverse complement strand
AGAGACTGAGATTAAGATTTTGCATATGTATCTTATGTGTTCGGTAAACTATGTTAGTACTAACAGTTCGGTGTAGCTTGGATTTGTCCACCGAGCTTAGCGAATTGTCTACTGAATTACGGACCGCGATGTCCATTCACAGAATTGAGAGATGGTGGTGAAATCAGCATGGTGGTGAGACGTGTAGATAAACCGTGTTCTTCCTCTGCACTAATCCGTATTTCAAAAGACAATGCCACATGTGGGGGGTTACAAGCAAGGGTTGGACTTGGCATTCAAGTAACTACAGTTTGAAACAGCATTGAGGCTAGTCAAGATATGGCACCGGATTATCCCGAAACCTTCGTTATGGAGTAATGTCGTGGACCGGAAATCCGCCTCTGGTTTGGTCCCTCTCCCTTTCGGGTATAGCCCCTTGCTTTCATAACCTGCCGCTTTTGACGTCTCACCGCCCCTGTATGCCACAACATGGCTTCTAATACCACGCCAGCCATATCGACAGCCTCGATTCTAAAGGCTCTGAAGGACCTCGATAAAACAGACGCAGCTTCACTTCGGGATTTTGTTGAGAAGATCGAGAAGTCGGTGACGGCCAAAGTGGCCCGGCCTCATACTGTGACTGCAGGCGAAGTGAACGAGCGCGATGTTTTTCAGCTTTTTGGTCTGTCGAACGCATACACCGACTTTGGAACTATCAGAAAATACCACTTTCGCGAATTGAAGGCGAAACCTCCTTCGTCTAACCTCAGTTTACCGCCAGGGTCGACAGATCTTCTAAGAAGCGTCGCAGAAACATGGCCTCTTAACAATGAGTCGAATGTTCGAGTGTTTATATCAATGCTCATTCATTACGCCGTTCATCAAATCAACACCGAAAGAGCAACCGGCCAGACGTCATCCAACAACCCTACCTCCTCGAATACTAGTCATCTTACTCCTTCTCCGACTGCACAACTGCCGGTCACTCCAGCGCCACCTCAAGATAGCAAACAATCATCAGCTGTTCCGAATACCCCAATAACTCTAAAGGCATATACGGAAGTTCTGGCGTCTGCCGAAATAGTTGACAGTAACAACCAGAGAATCACTGTTCGCGGGTTCATCGATTTCGGAATCTCATACGCAGCACCAAACGCACTGGATACCTTTTTCGCTGTGTTCGAAGCTAAAGCACTTGGAAAATTAGACAATCAGGCTTGGGCACAGTTGCTTTGCTATTTAGGTACGTCTACAGTCTTTTGTGTATCTCTTTGTACTGACCATTGCCTAGCCATCATCAAGAAACGTCGAGAAGCAGCAGGAAAGAGCAATGTGACTGTCTTCGGTTGTCTGACTGATGGAGGGAGCTATCAATTTGCGAAGATTAGCAACAAAGCGAAGGTATTAAATAGCCCTGTTATTTGGTAATTGTCTGTGGTGGCTGATTGTCATAGGTCTCCAGAACCAGATTCCTCAACGTTGCTACCGAGCTTACCGAGATATACCGATTTTTCTCTCAATGCCTACGAGGCATCATACGTTCCTCGCTCACAACTTCCCCGTCTTACCCAAGCCAGATTCCCGGTGAAGTTGAACACTTCGAAGAGCATGTACTACCCCAATACATCGAGGACCTCGAGATCATTGAGGTAGCAGACGCCATGGAACTAGCTGAGTAACATCTTGTCTTTCGTGATACAGAGCTCCAGGCCTGTGAGAAGGCAGGCCAAAGAGCTTAGATCGTTGTACTCACTGCTGCCGTTCATCTTGTCTATTTATAGATCTAACCTTAAGAATCATTAAATAAGAAAAATTGTGTAACATTGTGTATTGTGAGAGTACAGGCAAGTATTGTGCTTAGTATTCTGGAAAGGGTGCTGCTTAAAACAGCGTCAAATATTTTCAAATTTGGTGGTAAGTTTCCCTAAAACCCTTATTGAGCCAGTAATTGCACGCATCCCCGCCGCCAATACTGTAAAGGTACTATTGTTGTGCTGCTGACTGCATGTCCAGACCAACACAGAGCAATAATGATATAACCCTATTTGTGTCCACAGTAGGTTTCTGCGACACACTACATTCTGACACGCCAAGCCTTGGTATTTGTATTTATCGAGTCGTTGTGCAATTTGTGTCATATCAGTGCTTGCAAGAGTCATCGAAGCCCTGCCCGGTTTCAAAAGAGCTTTTCCATTCGTCCGATATATAGCTAGACCAGCAGCGCTGCGCGAGAAACGGACTCCTGACTGCGGACTTGGTTTATCAAGTTTCGATATATCAAGGATGGCGTCCTCCTCAAATACCAAAGACGTCGGTGCTATCTTCTTCTGGCATGATGATGAAGTACCCTATGGCTTCCTCTCCCAGTGGTACACTTCGGCCTTCACGTCTCCATCATCCTCAGATGTGGTATTCCGCACCGCCGAGCAGTACATGATGTATCAAAAAGCCCTTCTTTTCAACGACCAAGCCACCGCGGTCAAAGTCCTTCAGGCAGCCTCTCCCGCGAAGCAAAAGAAGCTAGGGAGGGAGGTCGAGGGATTTGACTCGGAAACGTGGGATAGGGAGAAGGAGAGGATCGTAGAAGATGGAAATCGTTGCAAGTTCGTGCATTCCGAAGCTGGTACGGGATTGAAAGAGAAGCTCTTAGACACTGGGAAGAGGGAGCTTGTTGAGGTGAGATGTTGGCAGCTTGGAGTGCTCTGGAGACTTTGTTGATGTGGACTGCATCAGGCTTCACCGAGAGACAGGATATGGGGAATTGGATTCTCGGCTGAGCGTGCGGAGGTGAACAGGGAGAATTGGGGCGAGAATCTTTTGGGTAAAGTGCTCATGAGGGTTAGAGAGAACGTGGCAGAAGAGCAGAAGGTCCAATCAGAGCGGTGAGATATCCGCGAGACCGCCGATACTCATTATGTAGTGGAAAGTCCAACGGACCATAGATCAGGAGGTTGAATAATCGCGCCTATCAGCCACGACGACATTCGGGAGCATCATGGAAGGATGGTTGTAGGATTGGATTTTGAGGCTGTCTCTCGTCATCATGCAATCCTGCGAGCGGTACTTGGAATGGCTTCAAGGCCGCTAGGGTGTATCTGTTCTTTGAGTCGAAGGTCTTCGTTCTAGACATTGGGGCTAGTCTTGTTCAAGTGCTCAATGGTTCGTTATTCTAGTGCTAGAAGTATGGATACCATATACACATCTCTTCTATGCCGTATCCTACCTCTAGCAGTCATCGTCGCCATGCAATGCTTCTTAAACTTGGTTCCGCTCAATGCTTGAATACCCATAGATGAAAAAAATGAACCCAAAAGATCGACGCTGATCAACACCTTGAGAAGATCAGCTATCATTGCTAAGACTATTAGGTATTATGAGCTAGCCTCACATCTTGTATTCGCAGATACCCTGTGCCATCCGACTATGCTCATCCGTCTCCAAACGATATGAAATCTTAACGTCTAGATCCCGTTTGTTCTTTTCATTCGGCTTGTTCTCCAGCACCCCTTTTATCTGCTCCCCCTCTTCGACGGTCAGTACATCTCGCAAGTAGAAGACTGTTTGCTTCCAGTGAGTGTACTTTGTATGCGGGCCTGTGGAAAATCGTATTGGCTTGTGACATGCCGTGAAGTCAATGTCAAACCAAGCTATGAGAGCATGGATGAAATCGTTGCGTCGGACATCGAGAGTGAAGGTTGTTGTGAAAGCTAAATCTGCTGGCTTAACTGTGTATAGGTCTATGGTGAGGACCGCAGTGGGATCTGTAACGACGGCTTTCATCTCAACCGTATCGACCAATGGTTCGGTCAAAGCTGTATGTTTGAGGGGAGTGAAGTCGAAGCCATAAACATTATCCCAGACTATGTAACGATTAGCAAGGCGTTGTTGGTGGTAAGAGCTTGGAATCTTACACCCTATCTTCTCGTCTTTGTATTCACCATCCTCTATGCCAGCCATGAAGATAGTAGCCTTATCAGGAAAGATCAAGCCACCTCTCGCAAGGTATTTATCTCTTGCATAGAGTACGGTGTCCAGCATACTCTCATACAGCAGAAAATAACCCATCCACTCTGAAATTATGATGTCGACCTCCGGAAATGGGAGCTCGACCTCTTCCATCTTGCCTTGTAAAAGGGTGATCTTGTCTGCCATGCCATTTACTTGTACGATTTCGCGTGCCTTCTCTATTATCGTGGACATATCAACGCCGATGACGTGCTTCGCTCCAGCCTTGACGGCGAACCTGTGATAGGATCTCTTATGAGCTTGAAATTCCCTCGTCTCCATACAGGTGAGCGGCAAAGGGAAGAATTGAGGGATGCAAACATGCTAAGGATGGATGTACCGCATCCGACGTCCAGTACGATCTTGTCCTTGAAGATATGTCGATTTTGGTAGATGGCGTCTCTGTATGATTTCGTCCGTACTTCATCTTTCTGGGAAAAGGTCGTCGTACGTAAGTAAAGAAGATCTCGGCTTCGTACAGGTGCAAACTGGCAAAGGGTACGTACCAGCATTTCTTCATGTATCCCTGGATCGCAAAGTAGCCGTCAGTGGATGCTTTTGGAGACAAATAGTAGCTCATCAGAAATACCATGGTGATTGTAGCTATGAACTAAATCAGCATCTTGACGTCTTCTCTCTCACCACGTTAGTGAGTGTACCTGTTGAAATAATGAACTTCCGAGTGATCCATCCCAGCGAGCTTTTCCTCCATGGCGTACCGTTTAATGTAGATTCTGGATAGAAGACTAGATTCGCCAATGCGCTACCCTTTCTGAGAGGGCCGGAATATTTTTAAAAGCTGGTCTCGAAAGAACGAACAGCAGAAGCGCATGAAAGTGTTGGTCGCAAGACAGTGAGCTTCACTTTTTCGCGACTGCGCTAAAAGAGCCGCTTGGACCCTGACTTCTGAATAGGCAGGCCTTTGATTCACGCATCCATAGTATTTATCATCATTCGCAGAGACGACGCCTGTCCATTTCTGTTACCATTTCAAGGGAACTATCGAGGGACAACTTACCTGGGCCTCCCGTTGAGGGGGGAGTTCAGGCTTTTAGAAGGACTGTTGATCTATAGCCCGATACGGCACCAAGGGTTAAGTCTGAATTGATGCAACAAGGATATTGGAACACATTTCTGGACGTCTCGTTCATGATGGGCCTGTGGCTCAGTGGTAGAGCATCCGCTTTGCATTAAACCCTAATCACGTGCGGAAGGTCCTGGTTTCGATCACCAGCCGGTCCAATTTTTGCCTTGTCTCTTCACCAGAAGACGTAGCATTTGACTCTTTTAATGCCTGGAGTGCAGTACGCTAAAGAGTGAGCTGATGAAAGGATTTCAGGGGTTTTATGTATACTGACGACGTAAGCGAAAGTCCCTCTGTCGCCGCCTTCTCGCCATAAAAGCGATATGGAACTCTTCTTAAGAAAACAAGAATGATCGTACGACGACGGGAAATTCTGCTTCTGCGGATTTTTCTCCTAGTCGTAGCATTAAGTCTCCTTGTTGGCGTATCGCACGCATCATTGGGAGATCGTCTCCCGGACTTCCGCGATTGTGTCAAGGTACCAGGTGATATACCTACCTCGAAGCGCTGCTGTTGACGGTGACAGGTTTGCAAAGAAGAGAATTGCAGAAGGGGCAATTCGGTCCTGCGTACGCACTAAACACCTGACCACAGTTGAGGTCTAGCACACTGAATGATATCAACCTTTAGCCCTCCACCTCCGGCTCCTCCTTTGGACATGCCCTTCCGAATGCGATCATACATGTCAAGATATCATCACCGATCGGCGCCTCGCGCGCGACCCACCAATGCTTGATCCTATCGTCCAGTATCATGGCAAATGGCCTTTCTACCGCTTTCTTGGAATTCAAGAGCCCTTCTCCGTCCTCTTCTCCCTCTTCAATTTCCTTGCACATCAGCACGGCCTAAGGAAGATCCGGGAATCCATCCCCAAGGACTATCCGCTGCGCCGTTATTATATCCTCTTTGGATATTTTGGAATGGCGAGCTGGGTATTCAGTATGGTGTTCCACACAAGGGACTTCAGTGTCACTGAGAAAGGGGACTACTTCGCTGCTGGCGCAAGCGTATTATATGGGCTTTACTACACACCTATCAGGATCTTCAGATTGGACCAGCGAGCGCCGCCTACGAAACCGACGCTGCTGCGCTGGTGGACTATCCTTTGCGTGGGATTGTATACGGCGCATGTCTCGTACTTGACACTCTGGCGATGGGACTATACCTACAACATGGCAGCAAATGTGGTGATTGGTATTATACAGAATATCCTGTGGAGTTGGTTCAGTGTCACAAGGTATAAGCGACTGAAGAAGACTTGGGCGGCTTGGCCGGGGTTGATCGTCGCTTGGATTGTTGTGGCAATGAGTCTAGAACTGCTGGACTTTCCTCCTATTGGAGGCATGCTCGATGCTCATAGTCTGTGGCATTTGGGAACAGTGGGGCCAACGATATGGTGGTACAAGTGAGTGGCTACCTTGGCTTCTATCTCCGCGGATAAGTACTTACGTTGCTGGTGAAGCTTTCTTGTCAAGGACTCACAGCAGGATCTGGTGGGTGAACGGCTAAAGGCATGAGTGTGGTCAGAAGCAACATATGTACAATACCTGTATTCATGCACAATAACCTCTCTTTGGCCCACGGCAGCACCTTCAGCTTCGATTCTGACACAACTATAAACATCAGGCGCTTCTGTGCCCAGTCTAATGCAACTCAGAGGAGATCGCCTTCTCTCTGGGCTCGAACAGTGATTCCGATGTCCTTTTAAGCGGTGTGGGGCCGAGAGCTCAGGAACGCGCACAGACACTCAGACTAGGCCCAATTCAGTATGGTCAACAAGTGTGCATAACGGTGGCTTCCGAGGTGCGCCATAGTCCTCAGCCTTATGGCGCCTCACATCTTGGGTTCCCCACACTTTCGAAGCATATACTCTTCAACGATCATTTATTGATTGTATTGTGGGCAAAGATTGTCTAAGTTCGTCATGGCATCGGGTGAGAAGATAATCGAGGCCTCTGGAAAGTATCCTAAGCCCGCGGAGAGGACGTTTCAGTATGGGACTGCGGGGGTATGGCAGACCTCCAAGTTCTTTCCCACACCGAATAAATTGCTGACGCGGCCGTATATAGTTTCGCATGAAGTCGTAAGCTCCCCTCAACTGTGCATTGCAGTCCGTCCGATGCGGTCTGTACAGTAATCAGCCTCAACCTTAACCGGACGCAGGACGCTTCTCGACTCAGTCGTCTTTCGAGTTGGGTTGCTGGCAGCTCTACGCTCAAGAAAGTTGAATGGTCAGATCATTGGAGTAATGATCACTGCGAGCCACAATCCGCCAGATGATAATGGAGTCAAATTGGTGGACCCAATGGTACGCCTTTGGGTTACAGTCATTGCAGAAAGTGGCTGCTGACTTTTCTTGGAAATAGGGTGAAATGCTTGAAGTATAAACTCGCACCACATCAACTTCCGCCAGATCATAGCTGAGTTCGTCGGGTATATTTAGGGGTCGTGGGAGGCTTACGCCACCACGCTGGCCAATGCCTCGTCTGATCAAGCCCTCATCGAAGCCTACAACAAGCTCAGTACCGAATTGAAAATAAAGCCCGAATCTTCTGCGCGTGTCATCTTCGCTCGTGATACTCGTGCTTCCGGTCCGCACCTCGTAGCAGCTCTTGTCGAAGCGCTTAATGCGAGTGGCACCGAGTACACCGACTACAAGATCCTCACAACCCCACAACTGCACTATCTCACCCGTTGTCTTAACACGAAAGGCACACAATATGAATATGGTGAGCCAACAGAGAAGGGATACTACGAGAAGACTGCAGCAGCGTTCACAAAGGCAATGAAGGGTCGCAAGTCGAATGGTGCTGTGACAGTGGATTGTGCCAACGGTGTCGGCGGGCCGAAGTTAGCGGCATTGGTCAAGTACCTGCCGAAGGCAACGGCGGGTGGGGTGGATATTAAGATTGTCAACGATGATGTGCTAAAACCGGAGAGACTAAACCATCAGGTCAGTCCTTGGAAGGGCCAGTCAGGTACTAGTGCCTACAGGTACACAATGCTGACAATTATCCCGATTCGAAGTGCGGCGCAGACTTCGTGAAGACAAATCAACGAGCTCCGCCATCATCACAGGCAGCTCCACTCGCCCGCTGTGCATCTCTCGACGGCGACGCTGACCGGATAGTTTACTACTTCGTCGACTCCGATGGTACTTTCCGGTTACTCGACGGCGACCGAATTGCTTCTCTTACTGCGTCATTCATAGGCGACCTGGCAAAAAATGCCAATGTCTCTGAGAAAATCAAGATCGGTGTAGTCCAAACCGCCTACGCGAATGGTGCCAGCACGGACTATGTAACACAGCATCTCAAACTCCCTGTTGTCTGCACACCCACCGGCGTCAAGCACCTACATCACGCTGCCACCAAATTTGACGTCGGCGTTTACTTCGAAGCCAACGGCCATGGAACCGTCTTATTCTCGGAATCAGCGCTCAAGACACTTTCTACTCACGAACCGCAGTCACCGGCTCAGAACACCGCTCTAGAGACCCTGCGAGCATTGGCACAGCTCATCAATCAGACCGTTGGCGACGCACTGTCCGACCTCCTCCTCGTCGAAGTCATCCTCGCCCACAAGCCTTGGGGTCCAAAAGAATGGGACCTTACCTACACCGACTTGCCCAACAGACTCGTGCGCGTTGAAGTTGCTGATAGAAACATCTTCAAGGCAGTTGACGCAGAAAGGAAACTTGAAAGTCCGCCAGGGGTACAAGCGCAAATCGATGCATTGGTCGGTAAGTATAAGAACGGCAGAAGTTTCGCCAGAGCGAGCGGGACGGAGGATGCGCTCAGGGTGTATGCAGAGGCGGCCACGAGAGGGGAAGCGGATGATCTGGCACAGAAGGTGGCGGGGATCGTGAAACAAGCGGGAGTCTGAGTAAATTGGACATTGGGCATTATTGGAGTCTAGAGAGGGTTCTAGAGGGTACGTTGTGGGTAAATCAAAATTTAGAAATTAACTTGAGAAGGAAAAGGGAAGAACAGGCGGGGTGGATATCTGCTTTACGCATCAAGATGCATCAGGGTTAAAAAATCAAGGGTTTCGTACACTCTTTCTCTTAAAATGCTTGTTTTGAACTTTTCTGATGCTGGCCTTTGTTCAACGATTGCTGTAACAGCTTGCGACGATGAAAAATTCGGTATAACGTGTCTGACCACGGAAGGGTTACGACCTTTACAAACTGGCAACTCGGCGAGGGGACTCCTTTTGAGATCGTCTGTGGAAGCCTGCCAAGAAAGGAAAATTATGAGACCCACCTCCTACCATAGGCAGACGGTACTCAAGATCGCAGTGTATCGCAGTTATCCCAGATTACCATGAGCACCGTCATGCAGCAAGAGTTAGAGAGTTGGTAGGCACATGCGGACCACCAGAGCTTGACGATGATCGTTTAGCAGCACACAACGAGATAGCCACCATCTTACGGTGCAGAGGGCCTCAAACTGTTTGTTTTCAAGTCACAGGTAGGGAACAGCGCAGTGACCGCTAAGAGTGATATTGGCGAACTACTAGCACCCACCATAGCTCTAACCCTCCTCCCTATCCATCTCATCTCTACCCCTCTTGCCTCCCTTCCCGATCCCCGGTTTCCTTCCCCTCAGCGTAGCTCCCTTCGTCCCTCTCTTCTCATGCAGGTCCTTCATCTGCCTCACCGCATCTCTCTGAGCATTACTAACCCGCTCGCTGAAGACCATGACTTCCTCCTTGACAGTTTCATACTCTTTCAGCTTCTTCCCCAGTGCTGCTTCAATCCGCAACCAGACCTCGACATCGTACTGAGTGACGAGGGAGATTGCGTGGCCTGATTTTCCAGCTCTGGCGGTACGTCCGACACGGTGGATGTAGGTCTTGCTATCAGGTGGAAGGTCGAAGTTTACGATGATGTCGACGGACGGAATGTCGAGACCACGGGCGGCAACGTCTGTTGCTACGAGTATGTCTCTGCTGCCTGCGCGGAATTTGCCAAGCGCGCCTAGGCGCGCTGACTGAGAGAGTTGGCCATGTAGTGGTATTGCGCCGAAGCCTAGGGATCGGAGGAGAATGGCGAGTCGTTGGGTTTCGTTGACTGTACGGGTGAAGACGATAGCGGATTGACCGGCGAATTCGTTGAGGAGGTAGACCAGATAAATGTCCTTATGCTTATGTGGGAAGAAGAGGTAGGACTGGAGGAGTGTCGAGACGGTCTGATACTTATTTGTAGATATGGAGATGCGCGAAGGATTGGATAGAGACGCTCGCTGTAGAGACTCGACCTTCGAGGTCATTGTTGCAGAAAAGAGGTAGGTCCGTCGTTCTCGGGGTAGCACTTTGAGAATCTTGTCGAGTATCGGGCCGAAGTCGAGGTCGAGTAGCCGGTCAGCTTCATCCATTACGAGGTGTTTGAGACCTCGTAATGAGAAGCCTTTCGTGTTCTCTAGATGATCCAGGAGTCTTCCAGGTGTTGCAACCACAATATGGGGCTTCTTTCCCAGGGCAATAGCCTGCGGCACCATATCCATCCCTCCTACAATGACTGCACAGCGGACTGATATGAGGGACCCAAGGGCCTCAAAAGCTTGGGATATTTGATATGCGAGTTCGCGAGTAGGTGCTAGGACGAGGCCGAAAAGCGACTGAGGGTTGTCCATCAGCGCTTGAGACGGTCAATTAGCAGGATTCTTGAACGTGTCCGGGAGTAACTACCTTGTAGTATCGGTAGAGCGAATGCTGCGGTTTTTCCACTTCCAGTCTCAGCCAACCCTATCAGATCCCGCCCTTCTAGTGCCAATGGTATTGACTCAGTTTGTATTGGTGTCGGTGCCTTATATCCCAAAGCCGTGCAGGCTTCACATAGCGAATCAATTACACCAAGGTCTTTGAAGCTCTTAGGTACTGCTGCAGGTGCTTCTGAGCATCCCAAAGGCGCATCCGCATTCTCCCCAGCTTTCACATCATTATCAATTGTGTTCTCCAGATCCTCTGTCGGCGTGGCTTTGTGTTCTACCTTCACGTCCGAAAAAGTACCGTCCAGCTTGCGCTTCTTCATCGCCGACATAGTGCCTATAAGCAACTGGGTATTTGCAAGCTTTGTATTATCTGAGCCAAGTTGGTGGATGTTGGTCAAAGATCTTCGCAATCGATAACAAGCTTTCACCGCCTTCGTTTGATTGGTTGCGCACAACATCGACTGTCCAGAAAATATTCTGGAGCTCTCAGGAACTCTGAAGAGTTGATACAACCGCTACAGCACGATGGCAAGACGACGTACAAAGAAGCGTACGCATGTTGGTGCTCGCAATGGTGCGACAAACGGACCTACCAGTAATGCCTCCTTGAACAAGACGCCAAAGAGCATGGTCATCCGGATTGGAGCTGGGGAAGTAGGGCCAAGCGTCAGCCAACTTGTGAGGGATGTCAGAAGCATGATGGAGCCAGGAACAGCTAGCAGGCTTAAGGTAGGCACCGTATAATTGGTGAACTCTGTACACAGGCGCCGGTGAAAACCCATGTTGACCTCTGTTGTGCCTTAGGAAAGAAAGTCTAATAAACTCAAAGACTACATTACCATGGCTGGCCCTCTTGGAGTATCACACTTACTTCTGTTCTCTAAGTCCACATCTGGAATCACGAATCTACGGCTAGCGCTGACGCCTCGAGGACCGACATTACACTTCCAGGTCGAGAAGTATTCTTTATGCAAGGACGTTAAGAAAGCTATGAAGCACCCCAAGGGTGGTGGGAAGGAGTACTTGACTGCTCCTCTGCTCGTAATGAACAACTTTACATCTCCACCACCGGCCGATGGCGGAAAGCCCTCAATACCAAAGCACTTGGAATCACTGACCACAACTGTGTTCCAATCACTATTTCCGCCGATCTCACCTCAAACCACGCCTCTTGCGTCTATCCGTCGTGTCCTACTGCTGAATCGCGAACCTCCTTCCTTATCTGACACAGAAAATGGCACATACACCCTCAACCTCCGACATTATGCGATCACAACTAAGCGTACCGGTATTTCCCGCGGCATACGGCGACTCAATGCAGCAGAAAAGATGCTTAACTCAAGAGAGCGGGGTCAGAAGAAGGCCCTACCGAACTTGGGGAGGATGGAAGATGTGGCAGACTATTTGCTTAACCCGTCCGCGGCCGGAGGTGGCTTTACATCGGGAAGTGAGAGTGAAATAGAGACAGATGCGGAGGTCGAGGTACTTGAAACTGACGCACGAAAAGTGATGAATAAGAAGCAGCTAGAACATGCTAGGAGTGATGCTGGCAGAGGGTCGAACCGGAAATCAGGGACTGGGATAGAAAAGCGCGCGGTCAAGCTCGTCGAATTGGGTCCGCGAATGAAGTTACGGATGACCAAGGTCGAAGACGGTGTCTGCACTGGAAAAGTTATGTGGCATGAGTTTCTTACTAAGTCAAGAGAAGAGGTGAACGAGATGGACAAGATCTGGGAACAGCGGAGGACCGAGAAAGAGGCTAGGCGAAAGGAGCAGCGAGAAAACGTCGAGAGGAAACGGAAAGAACGGAGCCAAGGGAAACCAGGGATCAACGGTGAAGAGGTTGAGGAGGAGGATGAGGATATGGACGACGATGAGTGGGACAGTGAGGGCCTAGAGGGTGATGCCGAGATGGAAGTCAACAAGGAAGCCGAAGCTGAGGGAAACTTTGATGAGCAGGAGGAAGAGATTGCTGCTGGTTAGAGCAAGCTGGATAGGTCCCGCCACTAGCGATATCAGTTCATTTACGACTTCATGCGGGAGTGCGGAGCTGAGTCTTGGCCCATGTGTTCTTTACGCAACTCCTGACGGTTCGAGGTCTTCCGCCGGCTAGGGCCATGCAAGGCCAGCTCAATTACTGGTCTTACAACAGAGCTTGACCATCCTTGCGATACCGTAAACGCCGTCATCCTCAGCATAGCCGATCATGGACATTAAAGGTCCTCGATCCGTTTCGCAACTCATCTCTCGCTCAGGCTATACGTGGTATCTTTGATATCCATCACTTTAGAATCTCGGGTGCTATCGATCTATGGTGATCTATTGCCGGGTGGCTGCTAATTAGATAGGAGTCTCGCAAAGCTTGGCACAAAGTACTGCTGCAAATTATCAGCAGGTCATGGTAAGCTTCGAATGGAAATCAGCTCATAAGTAAGAACTTGAGGCAATAATCGCAAGGGCCTATTGATAGTCATCCCTGTGATGGGAGGCCCCATAAAGTGGTCATTTCTGGTGCAACGCACATTGTTGAAGTGCATAAGGAAGCCACACCAGACCGTGAGGGGGGTCGTTAGCAAGTGGTGATGAACCTCATCATGCTGTCCACAATGATCATTCTGTCATCGCCCCAAATCATGGCACAGGATATGGACGCTGCAAATGGATACGTCTGGTCAGCGACGAAACCACCAAATGTCTGAAGACCAAGTAGCTTTGTGTAAGCTGTAATCACTGTAGGATCTTTCATATGACTGGGTCGGGTGCCCTCTAGAGAAATGTATTCGAGTGTTCTGACCAGCATGAACATGGCGCCGTTGATCTGGTAGTAGTAGAAATCTCGGCTCACGCCAAGAAGATAGCATATGCAACTTGTCTGTGTGTTTCTCGGGCCGACGTCCTTGGCTTTGACGACCATGTTCATTGCCATCATACAAGGATCAAGAAGAGGCCCAACTTGGTTCGCACTACCGTAAAGGCGCACTGAACTTCGTAGTACCGCAAGTCTTTTGTTGCTTTATCCGTTAGATCGTCATAATTCTTAGATTCTGAGTTGCAAGCCAAAGGACCATGCTTTGATACAAAGCTCAAGCGCCGGTTGATGGATGACTCTATCGTCTCTATAGCTCATACACGTTTGTAAGCAGTCGCGGACTACCGTTGCTGCTTCATCTTGTCTGTCACCATTCTGTCCACCATCTTCTCCAAAATCGCAATATCTCCGCCAGTCTTGCCCTCAAAGTACCCCTGGACACTCTTCTCGACGTATTTGCCCACCATGTCTACCTCTACGTTGATCAAATCTCCATTCTTTTTACTCGCCGTTACCACCTTCTCCTGCGTATATGCAATAAGCATGACCTCCCACCAACCATCATCACCGTCCTTTACTTGTGTGACTGTCAAACTTGCCCCATCGAGCGTCACATAGCCCTTCTCAACAACGTATCTCAGCACTGACTTATCCCTCGGCTGAACGCGGAATATCAGAGCGTTGCCATCCGGTGTGACGGAGAGAATCGTAGCGATAGTGTCTACATGGCCTTGAACGAAATGACCACCCATGCGGGTTGAAGCAGATACTGCACGCTCGAGATTGACATTGGAGCCTTTGGTAAGAGAGCCAAGATTCGTACGACGGAGAGTTTCGGGAGAGACGCCGACTTTGAAAGACGCCTTGTCGAATTCTGTTATCGTGAGGCAAGTGCCTTGGTTCACTTTTCAGCTGTTGTCCTCCGAACCGAAAACAAGGAACCTGACCGTTGATGCTTATGCTATCTCCCAAATGCGCGTCTCCAAGTATCTCCTCACAATCTGAGATTGTCAAGGAGGTCCCAGCACCACCGCTGGAGCTATCATCCTGCTTCTCGAGTGCGGAGACGGCTGACTGCCGTTAGCTTAGCTGGAGTATACCTTGAACGCAAATCACTTCGATCGAGGACAAGACATACTACCCGTAATCTCAACAATGCCGGTGAACATTGTCTGTGAGAAATTGACCGTCGTGTGTTGATGACGTCGGCAATTTGGTTTCCACGATGCCTCGGTTCAAGAAGCTCCGAATGAACTTTGGCAGTACAGGTACAGAGCTCTGTGGGGCATTCCAGATATTTACCTTTCAAGCACTAAAATCTCCAATAGTCTGTCAGAGAGCTTAACATGTCCTCACGGCGGCCTTTACTGAGACTCTTGAGAGCTGGCAGGCGTATGCCGCACGTCAATGGCAGCAGAGCCAGTCGCTCACGGCGGTTTGCGACAGCAGCCGCAGACTCAGGAACCTTGCCATTGGCAGGTATACGGGTGTTAGATATGACACGAGTACTAGCTGGCGTGAGCTGTTCCAATTCAGCCAACAATTCGAGGGCCGTTGACGCTAATATGTGTTAGCCCTATTGCACACAAATCCTCGGAGACCTTGGGTACGCGATGTGAAGCCCAGTATGATCACCTCGTCTGAGGTCGGCGTGTGTATACAAGATGAGATGCTGAGAAGCCTACCGGGCGTAGAGCGGAAGTAATCAAGATAGAGCATCCGACCAGAGGTGATGATACCCGAGCATGGGGTCCTCCTTACGCAAAGCACATAAAAGGTGACAAAATGGACGGACCAGGGGAAAGTGCATATTTTCTCTCGGTAGGATAGGATCCAATGATTCATCTCATCATGATCAATTGACACCTTGCAAGGTCAACCGGAATAAGAAGTCTCTTGGTCTTTCCTTCGCGCATCCTTCGGGGGTGGACATCCTCCACAAACTTGCCAAGGACTGCGATGTGCTTGTCGAGAATTACCTGCCTGATAGTTTGAAGAAATACAAACTGGACTATGAGACGCTGAGTCAAATCAATCCGAGCTTGGTGTATGCAAGCATTACAGGTTATGGACAAACTGGGCCGTATAGGAGAAGGGCAGGCTACGATGTAATGGTCGAAGCGGAGATGGGCTTAATGCATATTACTGGGTCAAGAGATGGGCCGCCCGTGAAGGTCGGTGTTGCGGTGACGGATTTGACGACAGGTCTCTACACTTCGAACTCGATTATGGCAGCATTACTAGGACGGGCACGGTCAGGAAAAGGTCAGCATATCGATGTCGCGCTAAGCGACTGCCAGGTGGCAACGCTGGCGAACATGGCAAGCTCGGCATTGATAAGTGGCCAGCCTGACTCCGGGAGGTGGGGTACAGCTCATCGTATGCAACATTCCACGAGTTCTTCTCATGCCCTCGCTGATCACCTTCATCGTTAGCATCGATTGTTCCCTACCAAGCGTTCAAAACCGCGGACGGCGACATCCTGCTCGGCGGTGGTAATGATAGACTGTTCGGCATTATGTGTGATAAGATGGGCGAATCAGAGTGGAAAACCGACGAGAGATTCGTAACCAATTCTGCGCGTGTGAAGAATAGGGTTGCACTTGAAGGCATGATAGAAGCAAAAACGAAGAAAAAGACCACCAAGGAATGGCTGGACATACTTGACGAAAGTGGAATGCCGTATGCTGCGGTAAATGATATACAAGGGACACTGAATCATGAGCACGGTATGTGTCACTTATATCACCTGCTGTCTCGAGATCGAATAAAGCTGATATCTCCTGCGTAGTACGGGCTCGGGACATGGTAAAGGAGGTCGACCATCCAACCTGCGGCCCAATGAAGCTTGTCAATACTCCCGTGAAGTACTCACACTCAACTCCTAGTATTAGGACACCTCCACCGACGCTGGGTCAGCACACCGATGAGGTGTTAAAAGAGATTGTTGGCATGAGCGAATCAGATATTGTGAGTCTTAGAGGGCAAGGCATTGTCGCCTAGAATTGCACGGGAACAACTTAGCGATGGCACACCGCCGCGCTACGCAGTTGCAACTTGATGTACAACTGCTTCATAATCGTTTTCGTAGTCTCTCTGTGGCGTAGCAGACGCTGTGCCCCTGAACGAACTGTCGGGGCAGAAATCCCCGATGGCCGACTTAGCTTTCCATGCTGAGTAAGCACAATCATCGTAACTTCATGGCGGGGAGCTGCTTGTTTGCTATCATCAAGGCAGGTTGATTGCTGCAATCGCCACAGATTCTTTACTTTGGCCGTTGTAAAGGAAACCCTTCGCAATGTCTTCTGACCCTAGTCGTCACACACCTACTCTTCTCAAGCCCTACCACCATGATCCCATCCCCCAATTGCAACCCAGATCAGGGTCCTCGATTCTCCGGCAAAAGCACCAATCGTCGAATCTCGCCTTTTCCTCCTCACCATTGCGTGCTGCTGCACTACCATCATCATCATTACCACAAACATTCATCGCTCCTAACTCAGTCATTCCCCAACTCTCCGCTGCCACGAACGAGATACTTGCGCGCGTGAACTCGAGTAATGTCAAGGGCACAGCCCCAGGTTGGGAGGCAGCACGCGAGCAAGTGTTGTCGCAGATGGTGACGAGTCACAACATGCCCACTCCGGCCCCATCGACATTCGGTAGGAAAAGAGGAAGAGGTACGAAAGGGGCAAGTCCCGCCGCGAGAGGTACAATTAGGGTCGAAACTAGGGATATTAAGTTGGGTGGAGAACTCGGACCTGCCACGCCAGGTCATGCGAGTTCGAGAGGGGCTAGAGGAAGAGGAGGAGGGAGGGGACGTGGAAGAGGGGCAGGCAGAGGCGGGAAGAGAAAGCGGCCTGGAAGTGAGGACGACAATGTACGTTGAATGTCTTTGGGTTTATGCCAGACAGTATCTGTACAATTATTGACTTGAGGATAGGACACGGATGCATCAGAGACGTACTCCCCCCATCCAACTCAATCGAGATCAGGTCGCCGAATCTTGAAACCTATGCCTTTCTCTCCAGCTTTGCCCGAGTCAGATTCGCCAGTCACAAAACGCCGGCGTCGCGCCTATAGACGGAATGGCGAGGCGAGTGTTTGCAAGAACTGTTTGAGAGGCCATAGTCCCTTGAGCAATATGATCGTGTTCTGTGATGGATGTAATACGCCCTGGCATCAACATTGCCATGATCCACCGATTGGAAGAGAAGTGGTGCAGGTGCAAGAGCAGGAGTGGTTCTGCTCGGCTTGTAAAGCCTTGAAGGAAGAAGGCTTGGTATTGGAGGGAAGAATCGGTGGGGAGGACTTGACTATCAATCAGGTACGGCTTTCAACCAAAAAATGCATAAGCCACTGACAGGTGTCTCTCTAGAAGCGCGCATATTTGAAGTCTCTTCCTCATAACCAGCTAGTCTCTCTTCTTCTTCACGCAAGCAATCTTCATCCGAGCTTGCCCATGTTCGTACAAGATAACAATACAGCAATGGATCCAACGTCTTCCTTGAAGGTTACGAACGTCTCTGCTCAAAGCAATGATGCCATGACGGATGAACCTAGGCGAGATTCATCGTTTGAGGATGGCTATGACGAAGATCTCCCATACCCTAAGGCCGGCAATGGCATTATTCTACCACCAGAGAGTGAAGATCTGGAATGGCTGCTCGATGATGACTACGAGACGTTCAGCCATACTGTTAACGGTCTACCTGTTTATATGAGGGAGGTGGCTTTGAATAGGAACCGAGACCCCGTCGGACCCATGGACAACGTTATTCAGGGCCAACTTAATGGGGTATTGAGTGTTGGAGCATAAGGATTGGAAGTAAGAAAGAGGATACGAAGTTTGCAGAAACGATGGTTTGGGCTCCATAGATAAGGATTGCGGCTTGGCGTTCACTGGCAGGCCTGGGTATCACTCTAGGGCAGCTTTGCGTATTGGGAAATATGTTGTAACTTAGGAGCATCTGGCAGTGAGTTGTGGTGTGGGGCCGTGTGGCTTTAATAGCTATTCACAACAGCTTCGCTATGAGTAGGAGCCGTGGGAGAACGTAGCTCCTTGCAACTAGCAACGTTTAAGTACATATTCTTGCCTGGTAGTGTTCTAACTTATCTCGTCTGATCGTCTATATCGCTACATTAAGCTGACACAGGAGTCCGACAGACGGCCTTGATTACCGGGGAATTGGCGTCACCAAGGCTGGAGCTGCTGAGGGAGTAGGCTGCGTAAGAGTTCACAGGCGAGGAGTAGAATTATAGAAGATGCTATCGTCCATACTCATGCCCCCAAACATGCCTAATGAAGTTTATATAACTAAAATTGATAGATCATGCCCGCTGAATCACCACGACAAACTCCTATCGTCAACCGTAGACTGATACTCAACCCACAAGAAACTACCCACCATACACATCTCTACTTCGACAACCCAATACCACAAAACAACGACCAGAAAGCCGTTGCTCAACCCCAGTTCCTTGGAACGCATTCCACATCATCCATCATGCGTGCGTACCGGACAGATCTAAACCTCCTCCCTCCATCCCTCTCACCTTCCCCACTGCCTGTACCCTCCTCTCTGCTATCATTCAACGAACGAATTCTCCAACTTGTTCGCTTTCTCCCACGTTTCGTCGCCTTGGCTTGTGTTATTCGTCGAACTACGCACACAAACACACACACACACACACATTAGGCATCCTTTCAATCTAACACTCCCTTTTTCGTTCGACACCAATCAAGTGGCTACATGTACGTTTGAGGTTGAGAAGTTGAAAAGCTCGCTCGCTCCACATACTACGAAAAGTCCCCACTCTTTGAAATTAGTATTCACCGTCGCGAAATTACGCAGCGTCAACCCCATCGGCGTGGAAGCTACAGTCGTAGTAATTGTTATTCACCGAAGCCGCCTGTTGCGTGGTTGCGGGGACGGCTTGGTGGGCCAGCATAGGCAGATGATCTGCGTGTTCTGCGATGGCGCGCGGAGGCGGACAATTGAGTGTATCGGTTCTGCTGGGCAGATCGGTTTGGGGATTGAGGGTGATGCTGGTGGTGGGACATAGCTGCCGGATGCTTTGTCGAGGGTGCCTTTGCACGAAGAGTAGTCTAGGCTAGGCGTACGATTTAGGTGGCTACTGCACATGTGGGGCAGTAGGCGCAAGGACCTGGAAAATGGACGGTTGACGGAAGGTGCAGAAATGCCAGCCTCAGCAAGGCTCATGAGAGCTTTGACTAGACGCTACAGTCAGCGAGCAGACTTGGTTCTGGAACCAAATATGCAACCGCTCTGGCATGCGGGCCGAGAGCTGATAGGAGGACGGGTGAGTTTGCCAGACAGATAAGGCTCCACGTGGGTTGTTGCTCCAAGGAGTCTGTCGTAGATATGCAGCATCAGATCCGCTATATCACATTCACATCTTTGTGTAACAACGTCCCGTACTTTTGAGCATCAAGACTGGACAAGTAGCTTCGGACTTAGATGCATTCGGGTCTACGCGCTGGCAGAGAGATAACCGTGAGAAAGAGTGGTCGGCGACATGAGAGACGTCTGAGACAAGCCAAAATAGCGATACGTAAATAATAGAAAGTCTGACTCTTGAAAGCTACGAATACACCTTATCGAACTCCACAAAAGAACACTTGAAGATACTTGAGAAAAAGCATCCCTATATTGCCGTCTTCAAATTTGCCCATGCCCATGCACGGAACCCTCTACCCACGACATCGGTCCTCAACATCCTTTCGCGGACTACTTAGCCGCCCTGAACCCTAGCCAAGGTACCCTCGACCTCAACGCCAAACTACTCATTACCACACTCACAGAACTAGCTGCCATCGCCGCGCTGGCCCACACAGGCCCCAGCCTCGGATGTCCGCTTGCGGGATAGATTACACCTGCCGCAATAGGCAGCAAGCAGACATTGTAGACCAGTGCCCAAGCGAAGTTGAATTTGATGCGTCTGAAAACCGTCTTACTCAAATCTAGCAGCGTCAGGAGAGTGAGCAGGTTCGAGGTGAGGAGGATGAAGGAGGAAGCGGAAAGTGCGATGTCGGACCCGGTGCCAATGGCGATGCTGACTGTGGCGGTGGTGAGGGCGGGCGCATCGTTGATGCCGTCGCCGACAAAGGCGACGTTGGCTTTTTTGCTTGCATCATGTTTAGATGCTTTATTTGTAGAGCGCCGCTTCGGTGCATTGGCTTGTAGCCACTGGATCTTTTCCGCCTTTTCGGCCGGCAGGACGCCGGCAATGACGTTACTTGCTGGTATGCCTATGGCTTGACCGACAGAGGAGGCGGTAGTGGGATTGTCGCCGCTCAGCATGTAGACGCTCATGCCTGCTTCCTGAATCTTGCGAATAATGTGCCGAGCTTCGGGGCGAATGGGGTCAGTGGTAGCGAACTGAGCTGCGAGGGTGAAGGGGGCCTCTGGATTGTGAAGATCGCGCAATGCGAGCAAAGCAACCGATTTCCCTTCCGTTTTCCATCTTGAGAGGTTTGCGGAGCTGAAGTAGCTTTTGATGTCGACGCCGAGAGAGTTCATGAAGGATTCGTTGCCAATGGCAGCTTCGAAGCGCATCTCCTCTTCGGTGGACGTGAGGGTGAATTCGCCACGGAGGCCATAACCAGGCACTTCCTCTATATCTGCAGTATGAATGGGATGTTGCTCCTTTCCTTCGCAGAACTCGACGATAGCCTTGGCAATAGGATGCCCGCTGCTCTCCTCAAGAGCCTTGGCAAGTGCCCAGGTGATCTTTTCCTTCTCTTCGGATGCCAGCAAATCGTGGTCAGTTACTCTCAGACTTCCGCCTTCCGTCAAAGTGCCCGTCTTGTCGAAAACCACCACATCTAGATTACTTGCTTCTTGGAACGCTTCGCCACCTCCCCTGACCAAGATACCATGCTTAGCCGCAAGCCCACTACCGACAAACATTGCTGTCGGTGCGGCAAGCCCAATGCCGCAGGGACATGCGACTACGAATACAGCAATAGCAAATTCAAGACTCCAGAATGTCCATCCGCCCTGATTGGTATCCAGGTAGTCCCTCGGCAAGACGCCAGATTGGCCGAGCGAGAGCCAAAGGATGAAGGTGAGGATGGCGAGGAGAGTGATGACAGGTACGAAATATCCAGTCAAAATATCTGCCACCCTTTCCACTGGCGCGCGCTTTGTCTGGCCCTCCCGAACGACCGACACTATCTGGTCTAGCATGGACGTTCCATTAATCTCAGTAATCTTGACCGTGATCGGCTTGCCAGTGTTGATAGATCCAGCAAATACCTTGTCGCCAGCAATCTTGGTGATTGGACGAGACTCCCCGGTCAGGGAACTCTCATCGAACTGTGACGATCCAACCACAACCATGCCATCTGCAGGCGGCGAGACACCATGTGGAACCAAAACAGTATCGCCGGCTTCCAGGAGATCAACGTCAACCTTTTCTGGACCAGTATTTGCGGACGGCTCCTTAATGGCTTCCTGGCTATCCTGAGAAGCATCTCCACTGACTGAGCTGGGGGTAAGAAGTAGTGCCTGAGAAGGTCGAAGCTTCCCGAGCATCGCAACGGCATCACCTGTCTTGGCCTTACTGTATGCCTCCAAAAAGCGTCCGATGAGGATGAAGAATGTAAGAAAGACTACGGAATCAAAGTACGTTGCACTGCTTCCGGACATCCTGGTCCTTGTCGTGGCATCAAGGATGAGTACTGCCAAGGAAGCGAAGTAGGCTACCGAGGTCCCAAGAGATATGAGCAGATTCATGCTACCGAACCTGTAAAACCTACGCAGTATAGGTACTCTGCTACTCCTTCGCCATAACGCTCGAATCTCCTTCATAGCTCGGGTGTGAAAGACGTCCGCTGCGAAAAAGAAGACTGGCGTAGCCAAAATGAAGAGAGCCCAATCAGATCTAGTGACGTTACCTACCCACACAGGTCGGTCGAAGAATGCCCTAACCCTATTCGTTGATGGGACTAGGCTCATCCAAACGACGCCGATAAGGAAGGTTGGTATGGCAACAATGAAGCTGAGAAGGAGACGGAGGAGGAGACGTCGCCGCTCATGGAGCTGCATAGCTCGAGAACGTTGCTCAATAGTAGGTGGATGATAGACGGTGACTTCGAAAGCGTCGTTGGTGTCGCGGATGATGGCGATTATGTTCCTGACGGTGAGGTATGGCGATTGGGGTGTGTAAGTAATTTTCATAATCGGATCTCTCAACGTTGGGCTCTTCTCAACTATGATCAGATCGGAAAACGAAATCTCGACGGCATCAGTAATCCTGGAGGGACAATGCTCGCAGAACATTCCTTCAATCAAGAGCATTACGGTTCTGCACTGTTCCACCTGCTCGTCTTCATTCCCACCTGAGTCCTGTTGCGTGGAGACGCACTCTTGAACCGTGCAGTCATAGCCAAGATCTTCGACCTTTTCAACAATTGCATCAAGATGCTCTTTCCCAGTGAAGATAACAGTCCCGCTGTTCGTCAATAGATCAATCGCTACACTCTCGACGTACTGCAGCTCCTCAAGACCTCTTGTGACAGAGCCAGTACAGGAGGCGCAAGTCATGCCACCAATGCTTAGGGTCGCCTTCATCTTTTGAGCTTTGTGTTGTCCCTCCTTCGGAGTTGTGCGCGGCTCCGGACTTTTGGTTAGAGAGCACTTTTCGACTGAAGCGTCGTAACCCAGATCCTCGATCTTCTCCACTATCAGATCGGCGTTCTCCTTTGGTCCAGTAAATCTGACAGTAGCGCTATTGGTTAGGAGAGTGACGTTGACAGACGTCACCAAATCCAAGTCCTCCAGGCCGTGAGTGATTGCGCCGGTGCATGAAGCACACGTCATTCCTCCAATGCTGAGAATAACGCTCCATTCTTCTGCAGCTTTGTGGACACTCGAATCGGAAACGTCTTCTTCAGGCTTGTGGACCACAACGAATGGTTTCTCGTTTGAACCTTCGCGAGAAACAGTTTTAGCATATCGTTTAGTGTCCGCAGGGGTCGACAATGGCTTCCGTCGGGGTGATGCGGGATGACTCCCATGAGACCAGGATTGTTCCCTTGTGACTATTCCGATGCCCGTCTTCCCGTCTTTCTTGCTTTTAGATGACCGTAAAGCTAGACTAGTCGGCTTATTTCCCTCAGATGCCCCGGATGTCCGGTGAAGCCCTTTCTCTGAGGCAACCGTTTCCTGTCTCTGGCAAGCTTCGCAATTCTCGATATGTCTCTTTCTCTTCTCTCGGACTCCAAGTGCAGGGTATGACGATGACGACGAGGCCAAGTATGAACGCCTCCAATAACCGGCCGCTTGCTCCAGCCAGCCGTCATTCCCTTCGCCCAGACCTACCTCAGAGATCTTGGTCCCGGCGGAATCGGTAGTGATCGCGTCGTAGATTTCGAAAGCGGCATCGTTGAGCGAATGACAGATGGCGGATCCTGATAGACTCGTATCATGACGGATTCGGACTTCGTGTGTGAGAATGCTGATATCAACATTCCAGACGGATGGACTTAGGCCGCGAAGCACCTCACGGACGTAGGCAATACAAGAGGAACAGTGAATGTTGCTGACCAGCACTGTTGTTATCAGAGTATCTGCCGTTTTATCTGGTTTACTTGAAGCGGAGCTGACAGTCCGAGTCAAGTCATCCAGAGGTACCGAAGGAGGTGTCAGCGGTCCAGACTGCACCGATTTCGATCGATCCATCGTGATGTCGGTAGTTGCCAAAGAGGGGAGTAGAGAAGTTATCAAGATGTGCCTTGCGGAAATAGGGAGTGATATTATAGAGGCTATCGGCGTCTGAAGGGTACGATACTGGGCCTTCGTGTTTTCGTGAATGTTGTGAACGAGAAGCGGCAGTTTGACAGGGTGATGAGACGCCCAACCCGAAGGCCTTTTCGTTATTGCTAGAGTGAAATTCAACTTCGAGTGGTATGGACTTTGACTTATTGGAATGTATTTAATTTCGGAAGTGAATAGAAAGTGCGCTATCAATCCTCGGAAGTATCTTCGCCGGCGGCAGATTTGCTGGATTCTGGAAGTCTTAGGATGGGGAAGATATTTACGATTGAGTATACATCAGCCGGAGAAAGAAGAGAGAGGGTCTTCTTATCCTGATGTAAATAGAGGTCGCTGCGTGATTAGTGCGTAGAAACGCCACCCGCATTAAACCCTCAACAAGTGAGAACTATGACAACAGCAACAATTGGAAGCCACGGGATCCCAATCTGATTAGATAAACTTGTAAATCCGTCCTTCACAATTGTCTTCGGTGCAAAGTGCAAAGCGCAAGTGCTGTGCAATGTTGGTCGTCGTCGTGCAATTGCGGTTCGAAAAGCACAAAGTAGCGAGCCAAGCAACATAAGAGATCCTCTGTTGGCACAAAACAGTATTTGTCTTGAAGGCTTGAATTGCCTAAATCCCGAGAGAGGACTTTCAAATGAGAGTTGACTGCGAGTATGATTATTATTGCACATATAAAATGAGGGGAGGAGGTAAGACTCGAACGCAGCGACGAGTGTGCGCGGGGTTGCGGGGTTCTTTTTGGAGACTTGAAGGCCCCACACCAAGCGAGTGACGAGTGACTCGAATTCTTCATCCCACTAAACCACCTTTGCAGCACGCACCTCATCTTCCGCTCACTTGCCATCGCCGGCCTTGCGCATTCGAGCATCCAGCTGCTTGACAGCCAGTGTTTACAATCCTGCTGAAGAGTTCGGAATAAATCGAGGTTGTGTGGACGGGCCATGTAGCCCGTGGTGTCTTGCTATTGCCTACCTCGCTGAAAGCTCTCTTCAGCATACAGTACAATGTCAACAAAACCCAAACCTCGCAAGCCAAGGGGACCAAGGGAACGTCTAGCAAGCATCAAAAACCCTAATCCAGCAGCCTTATCGTCGCAACCTGTTCCCCCTCGATCTGCTCAACCGACACGATCTCAGCATAAATCTACGGTATACAATTGTCCCAACAATGCATGCCCAGCTCCAAACATCGTCGAAGATGAGGACAAGCGAGTCTGTGAGGGTTGCGGTACTGTCATCAGTGACTCAAATATTGTCTCGGAGGTCTCCTTTGGAGAGACGTCTGCTGGTGCAGCAGTTGTTCAGGGTCAACATGTCGGTGCTGATCAGGCTTATGCCAAGAGCATGGGACCTGCGTTCAAGAGAGCCGGTGGAATGGAGAGCAGAGAAATCACTGACCTGGCCGGTCCGTATACTTTGATATGAAATCATGCACCGCAATACGCTAAGGCTTTTCTTAGGCAAACGGTACATCGGGCAGCTTGCTACGACTTTAAATATCCCTCAGTCGATTTCGGACGCCGGAAATCAGATCTTCAAGCTTGCCGTTGCCAACAATTTCATTCAGGGGAGAAGGACCAAGAGTGTTGCAGCAGTCTGCCTTTATATTGCATGTCGACGACAAGAGTCCAACCAACAGATGCTCATAGATTTCTCGGATATCCTAATGGTAATCTCTAGTATCATACAATGGTCTTGCTTCGCCTGCTAATGTTTATATATAGCTCAATGTTTTCAAACTTGGTCAAACGTATAAGGCTCTTCTAGAGGAACTTCGTCTCGGCGGTAGTACCTTCTTGATAAATCCTATCAACCCGGAAGATCTCATTTATCGCTTTGCTAAGAGATTGGAATTCGGCGAACTGACCATGCGAGTAGCCAACGAGGCTGCCCACATCGTGCAGCGGATGAATCGCGATTGGATGACTACTGGCCGTCGACCCGCTGGCATATGTGGGGCCGCTCTCATCCTAGCAGCTCGAATGAACAACTTCCGTCGAACCGTTCGAGAGGTCGTCTACATTGTCAAAGTAACCGATATCACGATCAATAAGCGTTTAGATGAGTTCAAGGTTACGGAGAGTAGTGACCTAACGGTCGAGCAATTCCGTACCATCGACCTTGAAAGAGCCCATGACCCACCTGCATTCTACGAAGCGCAGAATCCTAAGAGCAAGAGAAAGCGCAAACGAGTCCGTCAACTTGAGGACGAGGAGCCCGAAGTAATTGCAGACGATCAGTTGCCGAATGCAGCCTCTCCTGGACCATCAAACCCTACTGCACCACCTCATTCGCAAGGTCAAGGACGAAGAGATGCAGAAGGCTTTGCTATCCCAGCTATCCCTATCGATCCCGCCCTCCTCGCCGTCACAGCCGAAGCACTTTCCGAACTCCAAGCCTCGCCCTCAGGTACGCCTAAACCAACACCTTCGTCGGTCAACACAGACGAACCATCACCGAAGCGGCCTCGCGGTCGACCTCCAGGATCAAAGAAAAAGCCACCACCACCTCAAACAGCAGCTGATTTGAGGCAAGAATCAGAAATCGAGTCTGATATATCTCGATGGCTCAACGATCCCAGCACCAGAGAGCATGCAGATGCTCACAGCAAGTCCCTCGAGCATGCCAAGACAGTTGCGTTTATAGAACGGTTGGACCGCAATATCCCTGATACAGAAGATATACCGGAGGAAGAGTTTGCAGATGACCCAGAAGTTAACAACTGTTTACTAACATCCGAGGAAGTGGAGATCAAGGAGCGCATCTGGGTGCATGAGAATCGTGACTACCTCCGGGACCAGCAAGCTAAGATGCTCAAGAAGCAACTCGAAGAAGAAAACGGCACTGCTCGTGTAATAGTACGCAGGAAGAGGAAGAAAGGCAAGATGGGAGATCTTAGTAGGTACCCGCGTAATGGTGAAGGAGGTTCGGAAGGCATCAGTGGAGCGAGCACGCCGGCCGAGGCGACGATCATGATGATGAAGGAGAGGGGTTTCAGCAAGAAGATCAACTATGCTATGATCACCGACCTTTTCCAGCGAAGCAGCTCAAGCGGGGGAAGTCCTTCTGTTGCGGGTAGCGAGGGAGCAGTCGACAGTGCGACGCGCACAGCGGAACAGTCGCCTGTGCCTGAGTCTGTCCCTACAGCTGCTGGGTCTGCTCCTGTTGAAACTGCGAATGTGGCCGAAGAGCTCGATGACGATGAGGAAGAAGACGAGGAAGAAGATGAAGATGAGGATGGGGATGATGGTGGAGAGGAGGGCGCGTTTAAGGCTCTTAGTGGGGCTGTTGAAGACGGCCTTCAGGACGACTATGATGAAGGCGAGATGTACCACGCTGGCCATGGTCATGTGGAGGACTAGAGCTAAGTCATTCACATACGGGAGCTTATCTCCGAAGCTCTCTGTTCTCTGAGGTTCCTAGACATGCTAGCTTTGGTTGATCCGACGTGCTAAGCATCAATGGCACCTTCAATGACGTGTGCTGTCAAGCTTTTTCAAGCAACAAGCCAATTCACCTTGCAAACTGCGTCTGCCTGAAGCATTCAATGTTATCTTTCTGGTACATCTCTTGCTGCCTGCTGTTCGTGAATTCGATGCCAGATGTGCTATATAATCCCCAGCAACCCACCATATGGGGACCTTTCTCCTCATGCTGCAAGAACCACAAGCACAAGCACAACACGGACAACAGCAATCACTTTCTTCCTCAACCAAAAAGCTCGTCTCACACACTACCCTTCCTCACCTACACAACCTACCCCGCCCCAAGAACAAGAAATCCGCCCCAAAAATGTCTCAAGGCTGGACCGGCATGCTGAACGACCTGCCCCTGCCTCAAGGCTGGAGCAGCGAGTACGACCGGACTCAAGGCTGGAACAGCGACCACGACCAGTGCCTCGTCTGGCTCAAATACGGCCAATTCAGCAAGGTCCAACTTGAATCCCCGGTGGCCCGCTACGTGTACCTGTGCAGGCTCTACGGCTTTGAGCACTCACTGGATTTCATGCACGCCGTCCTGATGCGGGCTCAGGCCTTGGAAGCTATAAAGGATGCGACGCTGAGGAGCAGCATGCAAGGAATGGTGAATGTTCATTGGTGGCCCATGAAGATGCATCAAATCCTCGAGGACGGGAGTGTGAGGCTTGAAATCGCGCAGGCCGAGAATGACAAGCGTGATAGTGAGATTTAGAGAGAGGGGCGGCGGCTGCTGGTTGCGTGCATGGGTGCGAGGTATTGAAAAGTGCTTTTTCCAGTGGGGATGTCCGGTTGCGGAGTGAATTGTACAGACTGCGATCAAAAGTGATTTAGGGGAGTGAGGGCTGGCGGCTGATGGGTGCGTGCATGCGAGCGAGGTGTGGAAAAGTGCTTTTTTCGATGGGGATGTCCGATTGCGGAGTGAACTGTACAGACTGCGATTAAAAGTGATTTAGGGGAGTGAATAAAAGTTTTTGTGTACCAATGGCGCTGTGGCGCTGTGGCTGTGAACGAGTGACTGGCTGCCCGGCCCGTTGAACGTAGGTCGTTGATATAAGTGAAGCGTGCTTGGATGTTGTGTGGAGAGTACTGCAGAGTTTTGTGAAGCGCAGGAGAGAGATTAGGTGCTGTCAATGCTTGATGATTGATAGTTAATGATTAATGATGATCGTCAAAGGACGAAGAAAGGAAGCGGATGATGATGATCAGTGGCCGATAACGGTGACCAACCTGATAACGTCCCCTACCACCATAACATAACAGCGAAAGTTCTTGTCCTCTGTTCAATCTATATGAGCCAGCACATCGAAATCTCACTCCTACACCACGGCCCAAACATCCGCAACCTTCGCACTCAAAGCCTTCCCGACCTTCTTCCCCCCCACCAGAGCTCCCATCTTCCCGAGCAGCATTTCCTTCTTCAGCCTCTCCGTTCCACAGCTTTCAAACGCTTCTACGAAGTCTCGTGGCGTCTTCCAGTACTTTTGGATTTCGAGTGCCTTGTCGCCCGTGATGCCACGCGTGCACATGAGCATCTTGAGGAAGACGTCGCGGAGCGTGAGGGTTTCAGACTTTGACGCCAAGGAAGCGAAGGCGGAGTAAGTGATTTGGTAGGAGGTTAGGGGCTGGGTGGTGCGGAGATGCGATAGGAGAGGGAGGTAGGTCTGTGGGGCCAGGGTACGGGTTGGGATGATGTTGAGGGTTTTGGACTATTGCGGAGTGTGAGTTTCAGAAGATGTTGAGGCCAGTTTGGGGATACGTACTTCGTAGAGACTCTTGAGCATCATCGTCATGCGCGCCAGATAGCGGATAGTGTCATCGAGCTTCTGGGTCTTCTTGACAAAGTACCCATTCACAACCTGGGTCGAGGCAATAGCGGAATCCATGGCTTCTTGATACTTCGTCGTGGTCTCATGGCTCATGGAGATGTCTTCCACAAGATAGACTACGTTTTTGATACCAGACTTGCGTAAACGGAACTATTATTGTTATCCTTCAGTAAGTAGCCTCCAAGGTTGTGTTTCCCGGTTACGTACCTTTTGCTCGTGGAATCTCCCATCCTTGATACTGCCAACCAAATCATCGAGCCTTTTCCGCTCAACGATCCAATCCAGTACCACTTCGTCACCCTCTTCGCCATACAGGCTTAACGTTGCAGGATGGGTGCATTTTGCTACCCATAACGCATCACCGAGCTCGAGAGGCCGAACGATTGGTTTCACACCCTTCTTTCTAAGCTCGTTCTGGATGTAGTCCCGGTCAGTCTTGGCTCGGACTTCTCTGTTATCAAGGACTAGTTGCACGGTAAAACTTCCGGGATTAAGACGAACTGGCTGAAATGGAGGGAAATCACTCTTCGTCGAGTACGAAGCATCATTGGGTGGATTCTGAACAGGATTGCTGGTATTAGACTGACGAGACTCTTTGTTGCTATCCGTTAAGCCTGCGTTGCCAACACCGATGCTCTTGGCTGCCAAAGTAGGATGCGGAGGTGAACTAGACAATAACTCAAGGAACTCGAAATCGTTCATTCTACTGTGTCTGTTGTTCCGTTCCTTCGCGGCCGCGATGACGCCGAACTTATCACTAGGATTACCCCCAAGCCGGTGCCCTGCGATAACGCTTCCACTTTCGAAGTTGCGGCTCGCTCTGATGGTATTGGAGGGTCTGTGATCTGTGCTCGGGGCTGAAACATCGTCCTCATCAGTTCCTTCGCCGAGGTCGATGAAGCTTCCGGGGTCCGCAAACCTGCCCGGCTCAGCAGGCTTATCAACCAGCTTGTCGTCGCCTCCAGCAGTCTTCTTGATTCTCTTGGCCACCCCCCAACCTTCATCCGTCAAAGCATACTTTCGCAAGGGTCTCCCTCTTTCATAGACAAGGTCCTTCTCTATCAGTGTCTTCATCGAACTCCATGCTGTGTAGAATTTTGTGGGATCACTAGGAGCAGTGAAGGATGAGTCACATAGGGGCTGAGCTTGCTCAATCGTTTGTGCTTTTGTCAGGCCTGAAGACGAGTCTTCCGAGATAGTCGACAACGCAAGAATCAGAGCATAGGCACCAGATCGTAGGGTTGGGACGTAGGGCTTCGTTTTGCGAGGTTTCTTCGCTGGTGCTGCCCCTTCAGGCTCATTACCACTTTGTCGTTTACGTGCTGCAGAGTGTCAGCACAATAACGTGCCGTATGGATATCCCGACGTTATATACCCTTATGCGGTAGCTGTGGCATCGGCAGCCCATTCCCTGTGCAATGTTCGTTCAACTTATCCGTCAAGCGGTCGCACAACTTCGGACCAAGTCCAGAGAGCTGTTGTGCTTCGGAGGGGTGATTGAAAACCAAGGGGCAAGCTTTCATCGAGTCGTACGCCTTCTTGTATCTTTTGGAGCGTTGTCAGATGTGTGTTTGATAGAGCAGCGCACATAATATCTGGAGCAACTGACGTGGTGACACCTTTCGAATTGCGCTCCTTGGCTACGTCCAGCCATTCCTTAATCCATTGCAGAAACAGAGGATTGCCACATTCAGTCGGCATGGCGGACCAAGTGCTTAGAGGAACTGGCTTCCTATTGTATCATACGATGGAAATTTGTGTATCCGGACTAATAAAGCACAAGTGACGTTGACAACCTTCAGGAACTCTGGCAACGGTCAAGACCTGAGGAACAACGGTGTGTGAACAGCGACTCAAATGAAGCGCGCTAGTGTCGCGACCTCACGAGATCCCACTCAACGTCGACACAGGTAGTTATTGAGGATCGATACGCACTTTCTCATCCCTTTACTGAGGTACTCTGAGCAACGTTGACCGAAGGATAATTTTATGTATTTGGCATGGACCAAGCTTCTATGGAAAGTGCACTTAGATTAACTATGGGAGACTGATCATCATAATGTAGTAGGTGTAAATCTATGTGTGCTCTATGAAGCCGTGTTCGCCCCTTCGCTGAAATCTTCGCTGATGGCTCGAACGCTTGATAATCCCGACTGACTGCTAACCCTGTGGCGCAGACTCACTCTGCGATTGCTTTCACTGCCGTGAAATCTGGCTTCTGGTACGCCTGTAACCTCCAACGCATCCTCATCAGCTCTGCTTTAAAGTGCTCCACACAACTATCCCTTTCATTTTCCGTTGCAGCCGTTCCCTGCGGCAGCAAGTTTCTCAGGTCCTTAATGCGCGCCACAAGCTTCTCGATCTCGATGAGGTAATTGTTGGTTTCGTCCCAAGCGTTCTGCCACGCAGCCAAGTAATCCAGCTCTGTTGCCGCTTTTAGGAGAGGAGTAACGTTGGTGAACTCCGGTTGTCCACGATGAATTTCGCAGAAGATCCAAAAGTTGAGATCTGCCCATTTGAAGTGGACCCTGATGGCGTCTATGGAACCTTGAAGACCGTGAAGTGAGATCTCCCAGTGGGCATGAGTGGCTGTGAAGCGAGTGAATGGAGAGAACATAGCGGCCGACGTCGACTTAGACAGCTTATGCGCGGATGTTCGTAATCTAGAGGACATGAGCTATATGTATTACCGCCCTGGACATAAGACTGTTTCGCGAATGCTGTGATTTGTTTCCCTGTTGAGGTGGTTCTGAAGATTGGAAAACCACAAAAGCAAAGGTCTTAGGCAACTGAAGTCGAGATAGCTCAAGAACATTCCCGATATCAGGACATCACCATCCAAATTTTTCAATTTCAACACTGACATCCCGACCTTGCGCCATCAATGAAGAGCAGGTATTTCTGACGGCTCTGTTCATCCCATCTGGTCCAGAGCATACAACACCCACCTTGGCTATTCGATGGTAGCGGAGAGGATCGCGTGGGTTAAGCCAGGTTTCGATTATCGATCCTACGTCAGGTCGACCTTTTTCTGCCGTTGGTTCTGGAAGCATCACCTCCATTCCTTTCGCCTGCAGCGCCTCTAACATATCTTTGTCGATCCACGAGAAATGGGATCGCTTATGAACAACCCAGACAAGGAGAACCTTCTGCGGGAGACTTCGCGCAGCACGGCGCTCTAGGTCGTCGACACTCCGAGCTTCGAGCAGCGACCACACAAGTGGCCATGCGACAGCGATACCGCTGCCGCCAGCGATTACTACCGCTAGATCACTATTACGCAGGAGTTCCACGGCAGACTGTGAGCCATACGGCCCATCAAGCCTGACTGCGACAGACTTGTGACCTTTCGCATATCTCATCAGATCAGCAGAGAAACCATCCTGAGCTCTGATAATCAGGTCAATGGAAGCCTCTGAATCGGAAGAAGCTGGAGCTTGAGAAGCTATTGTAAAAGGATGTGCTTGGAAAACGTGTTTTCGCGCTAGCGAGGGTACAGTCAAGAAGACATGCTCAGTTGACTTCCAGCCGCTGGTGATATCGGAGCCACAGATGGTTCGGAGGCCTTGATTCCCACTCAGTGGTACTTTTATGGAAAGCGCTACCGTCTCCTCGTCCTCCAGAACCTCTATGCTTGCTCTTAAAGTCTTGCTTTTGATAGTCATGCGGTAGACAAGTCTATCAACTAGAAAGATTGCCAAAGCCAGACCCACGTAGACTCTGCTGTTGGAATGGTGGAACCACACAAGTATCATGGCTACGACTTGCAAGAATATGTGCAAACCCAAGAACAGTTCATACCACCTCTGACGGAAGCTTCCCAAAGACGTGACATATATTAATTCGTATGCAAGGAAAGCACCGATACCCAAGAATATGATCATGCTAAAGATGAACCTTGCAAAAGTGAACCCGGTCGGTCTAAGAAGGGTATACCAAACACCTACCATGCCGGCAGAATGCAGCAGTGCTAGAAGACACATGACTTCTCCTAGACGACGATGGAGAAGGTTGAGGGATTCGTAAGAGTAGCCGGTCAGCAGTTTGACCGGTTGATTTTTGGCGGCGAGGAGATAGAGAAGGGGTAGATTGGCCACAAACATGAGAGATGTCCTGTCCGCGAAGACGAAGAGCATTTGAATTGACAGTGGAACTCTATAGAAGACGTAGAACACATTTATACCGATGAACCCCAGGACAGTCACCGTGGTGGCATTTGACGGTAGGGTTTTATTGATGACAGGAATAGGTTGAGGTTGGTAATTAAGCAACGCCAACATGTGCGACAAGATATAGGATTTTCGTCGGCTTTGCTTGATACAGTGCTGCTTCGGTAGCAATGGACTCTCTTCGGTATCACCATTATCGATCTTGACGGCAGATGGGGGTGTATCGGTTCCCTTTAGCGTACTGCTGGACGATGACGATGTATCTCCGCTTCCATCATCGATCTTTTGTGCATCCTCGTCCAGTATGGGCGGGTGTTCCACCGGTAGCTCTGACTCGCGGTCCTGCACCAGTCTAAGGGAACCTCTTCTCCTCCTCCATCGTCGCAGCTTGCCGGTCCAATGAACAGTTGTAAAGACAACGAGAAGTCCAACAATGACCGCGTGATAGCTCAGGACGAATCTTCGCGAATACAATATACCCTCCACCAGCTTCCTCAAGCCAGGGCTGTTCCCTTGTGGAGGCCCTCCCTCGATTCCGCTTATCGATGAGGTGCCATTACTGACTAGAGGTGATTGCCAAGTCGCCGTCATGGAGAAACGCAGAGCGGCACGCAATGCTGGTGTCGAGACGACAAGATCCATGTTCCGCACTGTTTAGCTGGTTTGCGTTGTAGGAATGTTGATGCAGCAATGCTCAGGACAAGAAGTATCAACCTCTATGACCGCGTGAAGTTGACTCGCCTAAGGACAGCTTGGGGTCCTCCGAACCATGATACATGTAAGAACTACTCGTAGCTGTAATCACTTGATAGGTTAATGGCGGGCATGTGCCTACAATCATAGATGCAACTATCTTCATGTCAAGACCGCGACCGTCAATCGTGGTGGATATCTTACTCCACAGCGCTAGGTCTTTGTACGGTAAGGTACGTACTGCCCATCATTAAGCTATGACGTATTTCGCGTGTTCCCTGCTGTTCTGCTTCTCAACTGGAGGACGCAGTTAACCCTCATCCTTTTCCCATACAATGCTGACAGCACCGCTTCTGTTCAACTGAGCAAGCCAAGATGCCTATGCCTGGTTATGTCTTCAAGGATGGAGGGCCGATTCCGGATGATGAGATGCAAGCTCCTCCACCTTCTGTGATCCCGCTGGGAGATAGCAGGACTCTGTCACAATCCCAAACGAGACAACCTTCGACACCGAACAGTTCTTCTGTGCTCAATACACCTACATCGAGTGCCTCCACGTCACATGCCCCAACAGAAAGCCATGCTCTCGCCAATGCGGATCACGATCTTAAAGGTGCCGCACAATTAGACCATTACGAACCCGAGGTGAAAGACCTTGGCTGGAATGAACACCCTGAAAAAGTTCCCGCTCCCCTCGTTGGCAATCTTCCCAATGAAGAATTATGGACTCTGGTCCGGCGTTTCAATAAGGTACGGCCGATGGGCTTGGATTGCACAAAGGAACTGATCGAGCTGCTGACCTTGCCTCTTGAAGCAAATGTATCATGTCAAAGCAATCCATTATACTCCACCTGGAGGTCTTGATCTTAACATCGCCGATGAGGATGAGTTCTCTCCCGATAAGCTCCGAAGTAATATCGAAAGACTCTACATGACTGTTATCATTGGTTTGATGGGCTTTGGAAAACACATTGCACGCTTGCGCTCTTGGAGAGAGCCTCGACGGACTGCTGCTTTCTGCGCGGTACGTATAATATCCCTGAGTGTCGACACTTGATCTAATGACGGAACAGGCCTACTTCTTTGCATGGTTCTTCAACTTCTTGGTCCCACTTTTCTTCACGACTGCTATAGTGCTAATAGTCTACCCCCCTTCGCGAAGCTATCTATTCCCACCAGCACCTCTTGCTTTGGTTGATTCAAAGACAGGCGGGGTGCAGTCACCCAAAGCTGGAGTACTAGGCAGTCACGATAGCATGACAGGAGCGCCGGAAAAGCATAAAGGCGAAGCCGTCGAGCAAGAGGCCAGCAATTTCGTATCTAGCTTTGCCTCGATAGCCTTGAGCAGTGCCACGGGGAAGCATGATCAATCAAACCCAGGGGGAGATCCCATTGACAGCTCTGTGCCAGACCCAACAAAGATGGCCATGAACGCCGCTGATGCCAAAAGTTCCACTGGGGGCGGGTCGTCACCACCCCATCATGACAAGACCAAGCAACCTATGGAAGAAGCGATGTGGACGAAGACGAGGCCAGTCATGCACATCATTGGTGATATTGCAGATGGATGGGAGCGATTCGCTAAGTATTTCTTCGACGGCAGTTTGTGGAGGGCGAGTACTGACATGGCTCTCAAGCGCTCTCTCTCCCACTCCTCCCTTCCCAAAAGAGATAGCACGCGTGAGGCTTGCTGGGCTACTTGTTCCGGCTGTAGCCATTGCACTGGTAACGTCGTCTTCCATGTTTATGAAGATGACGACCTTTTCCATCGGAGGTGGCTTTTTCGGAGACCCAATCCTATCAAGGGCTCTAGAATGGCTCAACCGAGAATTCCCCAATTGGCAGAAGCTGCTGGAACTTAGAAAGTGAGTCGTCTGTTGTGATATCTTTTCATAGAGCTCTACTGATCGCGACGTAGCACAATCTTTAAGGGTGTTCCCACTGATGCACAGCTTACCATCACTCTCTTACGTGTTGGAGAGGCCAACAAAGCTCCTATTCCTCCACCACCTCGCTCTAAGGAACCACCACCGTCCCGTCCTCGCTCACTGAACGGCGACAATCTACAATTAGACGCATCGAATGCAGAAATCCATGATGCAATCCATGCAGACCCCACCGAACCTGAAGCCGCACATGACAGCACGGAAGAGAAGCCGAAGCACCGGCATGGGGCGCGCATTCTTGGCTTTCTCAAAGGCACAACCAAAACTAGCGTTGAGGCCAAGTTTGGGGTGGACAAGGTGCGTGCGACGATAGGGTCGAAGAATGCACAACAGCATCTTGGCGTCCTCCCGACACCGGACGAACAAACACCTTCAGGTCCCGTCGACTTCAAGGCCCGCTACGAAGGCAAGAAAGGCTGGGTCTATATCAGCACGGCTGCCACAAGCCCTTGTGTCTCATTCTCAACTCACTCCACTGAAGGGGCTGGAGAGGCCGGGGGTGTCAGGCCGGTGTTCTCTGTCGCAATTGCAGATATTCAGGAGCTGAAGAAAATTGGTGGGTTGGGGTGGAAGGCGAAAATCATCGTTGGGTGGGCTTTCGATAGAGAGGTTGCCGATGGATTAGAGATTGTGGACAAGATGGGAGATACATGGAGAATAACAGCTCTTCCGTTGAGAGACGAGCTGTTCAATCGTCTGGTGGCTATCGATGGACAGAAGTGGGAGAGTTATTAGGGAGTAGTGAGTGATGTACAGTCTCAGTTGCAAGCAGAGCTTATGATATTCTGGTATTTTTTGAACGGTTTTGGAGATCGTCCGCCAGCGTGTGCCAGCTCTTACATAGTTTGTTCATGAACCGCAATGTGTCCAAACCCATTCTATTCCAGCTTCTTTGGCAATAAACTCTCTTACTGATACCATTCTCTAGCAACCTTACCCCTGCACTATCTTGCTTTCTGTCGTGTTGAACGGGCCGTGAGCTAGTGCTACGCGAAATATCTCAACACTCTGGACTTTGTAAGGAAGTCATACGGACTTCTGCTAGAAGTGTTGTTGATCAATGTTCGCTCTCTTCCCGGAGATGAACGAGATTTGGGCCATTCAGAGTACGTTTGCCCTATTTTGATGTCATGTCAAGACTTAAAGAAAGGTAGAAGTTAGCGAGAAGTTGACAATCCCACTCAGAAGGCTTCGAAGTCTGTCCTAAACTACGACTGGGGATGCATGAAACCATGGGGAGAGACCGGGCTACAAGCCAGAATAATTACCATCGGCAACTAGAGAAGTGCACTTCGACCGACTTGCTACAGGCCTCCTCATCAGTGCACATGGCGTACTATGAATATGTGCTAAAGCCTCTATTGGCCTTCATCAGACCGGTCATGCTCGCCGTCAACACATGGTGGTTGAAATTATGTGATCGATGGCATGGATTGACTCTATCATCATCTGCCAACGATGATGGACATCACGACACAATGGAAATTTTGAAGAATTGGTAAGCTAGTGAATGGTTCCTGCTGGCTTTTTCCACCTGTCTTTTGTCAATTCACTTCTACCTCAACCACTCATCTTTCGAACGTTCTAGGCTCCTCTGACCGAATGAGTGCCATCCAACCCTCCTTCTCTCTTTCCACTCAACATGACCTCTTCAATCTCTAGTTCTGGCATAATGGAGACATGCAACGAGATCTTGAAGGTCGCTATTGATCCAGACGGCGACACCATCTTTGTGCTCGAAGGAACCGAGCTTCAAGTCTCTTCTAAGGTCCTTAGCCTTGCGTCCGTCGTTTTCACGGCTATGTTTGGCCCTCACTTTTTGGAAGGTAAGCATCTCAACTCTACGAATCCACGACGCGTACCTCTACCTGAAGATGATGGCGGAGCTATGACAGCACTATGCAACATCCTCCACCACAGAGCCGGTCACGTCGATAAGAATCCTTCCTCCGAGCAGCTCGAGAAGCTTGCTACTGTTGTCGACAAGTACGATTGTAGCCAAGCCATCACACCATGGAGCGGTACTTGGATTGCGTACGTCAGACAGGCCGCATCTACGATCAAGGAGATAAACAGACTCGTGTTTCCCTTCTACGCGTTCAATGATCCAGACTCGTTCAAGGAGATTACTAGGTTGGTAGTTTACCACACTGTGGGTTTTCTTGCTACGCCGGAGGTGACGGGTTCGCTACCTGATGGCATATTCGGTAAGCCAAGATAGGTCTCGAGCTTCTGCGAGTCCGGAAAGATTAATCACCTCATATAGAGAGGCTGCAGCACAGGAAATGGCAAATCGACTCTTACCTAGTTCTCTCTCTTGAGGAGGTCGTTACACCCATCGTAACTAAAGCTGGTCAGCCTCTTGCCGGATTCACTTTGCACGGCGCCAATGTGTGCGTTGACGATTGCCTCCGACTCACAGCATGTCTACAAAAATTCGGGCTTCTTGGACTGTGGCCGTTAGCTGGTGCAATTCGTGGCCGGTCAATCTCTGTCACTTGCGATCGCTTGGCGGAATTTGTGGCACCTCCGCGATACGCAAGCGGTTGTACGTGTCCAATCTGCACAGTCAATTTTGCGGGTCTTGTGAAGCTCGCTAGGGACGGTGCAAGAGGATGTTTCAAGGGGCTCTGTCTGCGTTGCGTCAAGTCCGGTAGTAAGGGAAAAGCAGACTTTTCGCAATGCGGACATCGTGAATAAAAGGGAATTCGCAAGAGAAAGCTATCAAAGATCGACCTGAAGGGCGATAGGTTCTTAGTCACTTATGAGCTTGTAAGGAACAGAAGAAGTTCTGGAGAACGCACACGTTGAAGCTTAGACGCTCTAGGCATGAATGCTTGAGACGGTAGTAGTGGTAACATCGCCCATTCAAAAGCTGCTTCTTCTATTATTGTCACAAAACAGAGCCAGGGCTGCCACGAGCTCCGACCCAACCAAAAACAGCACCAACACCTCCATCAATCCAGCCCGCAACGTCACCCTCATCCTAGTCCTCGTCGCCAAAACCACCGCACTCCTCCTCTCCTCCAAATTACCCAGGCTACGCTCCAAAGCCTTCTCCACGACCCTCCGCTCCCCCTTTCCTGAAGCTCTCACAACCAGCCATGCCAACACTAACAACCCACGCTCCACCCCTCCACCCCTTCCCAAACCCACACCCAACCCCGCCACTCCCCACAACGCCCTCCCCTACCGCCCCAGTCATCTTTTCAAACCACTACACCTCCCTCCTAACAACCCCTACCTGCCATCTCCATCAACCACACCCGCACTCCACCACCGCACCCTATTTACACTTCCTCACCACCCCCCTTACTAACCCCCGCCAGCATCTCCGCAACCACCTCCAACACTCCCAAAGCCCACCACCACCACCACCACCAGCACCCTACTCCCCGCGCATCCCACCGCCGTCCTTCCTTCCTAAAACCCCCATCGCCAGCGGCATCACCCTCACCCCTCACCCCTGGCCCTGGCCCTGGCCCACCCTGCTGCATCCTTTCCTCTCACCATCCTCTCTCCCGAATTCCCAATCAATGACAATCAATAATGAGCGATGCTGAGAGTCTAGACCACTTCCCAGCGAAGATGCTCGCAAGCGAGGGACGACGCAGAGTGTATTCTGGTTTTGTGCTAGGTGGTGGTTAGTTTTTAGGGCTTAGAGGAAGGAAGGAAGGAAGGAGGGTGGAAGGAGGGTGGTGGAGAGGCGGGGGCGAGAATTTCAGGGAGTTTGGTAGGTTATAGGGGGGTAGGTTGGGCAGGTTTGACCTGGCCTATTCACTAATCAATCCGTCCCCAATGACGTGAGTCAAAAAACAGTAGCTGAACCCTCCTCCCGTCGCCGTGGATACACCATGATATCTACCTATCCACAACTCCTATCTCTTGGAAGGCGGCGTTTAGGGTTTGGGGTTCCTTCCTTCCTTCCATCCATTCAGGGAATCCATCGGTAGAGATATCCGGCTCTGGCTCTGGCTCCGGGTTAGGGTACTGTTCGATGTAGAGAGAGGAGTT
>JAABUP010002050.1_pt1 | contig 40548 bp, 55 predicted proteins | sample 5559201 | NCBI WGS metagenome assembly JAABUP01 (sample SAMN10711887, study PRJNA513373) | rock metagenome | isolation source: Antarctica rocks | place: Antarctica | reverse complement strand
TGGAGATGCCGGAGGTGGAGGTGGGGGTGGAGGTGAGGGAGGTGGCGATCCTGGAGGTGGGAATGGGGGTGGAGATGAGGGGGGTGGAGATGCTGGAGGTGGGAATGGGGGTGGAGGTGAGGGAGGTGGAGATGCCGGAGGTGGAGGCGGATGTGACACGAAATTATTTCCTACGGGTGGGGGAGGTGGAGAAGGCGGAGGTGGAGGTGGGAGTGAGGGAGGTGGCGGGGGTTGGGGAGGTGGCGGAGATTCAGGAGGTGGTGGGAAAGGTGGTGGCGGTGGAGACACGGGGGGTGGAGGTGGTGGCACAAATGAAGGCGGCAAGTATAGATACGTACCAGCTGCATTCAGGATCTGCACAGAAGCGCAAGGATTTGGCAAGGTTGAGAGACAAATATACATCTACAGACACACACAGACAACACCTTACAGTCAAACAGTCACCATGCTATGCACTCGCAGTTGTTACAAAACAAGGATCACATCAAAAGCATAACAGCATAGACTCACCTGAGTGGCCAAACCAGCATACCCAGATCGGACGATGAATGTGCCATTTCCATTGCCATTGTGGTACTCGATTGTGAGATTGTAGTACCCAACTGTAAGGTTGATGGAGCCACTCCACAGATAAGAACTGTTTATGGTGGACTGAGTGGCATTTTGAGCACCTGCAACATGCAAGGCTGTGTCAGATACAAGAAGCCTGATTGTGAAAGCTGTGATGTGCAGGCAAGCTGCAGCATCAGAGTGCATGAGCAAACAAAGAGCCTGAATGATCAGCCACAGTGCCTCTCAGGGATCACGCTAGCGCCAATATGAGTTGTTAGCACTCTTAAGCATTTATCAAGAGTCGCATAATGCATAGATTTCCAGTGTTTCGTACATGTGGCATTTATGATCAGGGTGCCGTTCACCCATAGGCGGGCAGCACTGTCTACTTGCATCTGAAATGCATAATCTTGGGCCACTGTAGCATGTAAGTAAGAAAACAGCTTCGCTCCCCAGTATTGGTAGGTCCCCTGCATGTCAAGCAGGACTCAGATCCACAAAGCAATGGCTGCAGTTGAAGCAGTATTGCGCTATGCTGAGCAAAGGATCAGCAAGGGAACTTGCAGCCCTGCCAGACTGCAGAAACCAGTGGGGGGCGAGGCTCACATTGTCGCTCCACAAGTTTGGCATGCTGGTAGCATCAAGATAAGGTATCAAGAAAGTGTAGTTGGGGGTTGAGCTGGCCCAGGTAGGATAACAGCATTCACACTGACCAGTGTTGCCATTGTTGAGGTACATCTGCAAAGTTGCATACAGCTTAGACAGGCCATGTGCTTCGCCAACACCCCACATGGCATTGGCACCATACCCAGACGAAGACGGCTTTGCTGTGCAACTCTTGCTTGGGGCTCATTGCAGTGAAATTCACAGAAACTAGTGTCTTGGACTGTCACCTGCTCTTGAAAACCCGAATACCCACCGGTGGGTGGTGGTGGGGGTGGTGAGGATGCAGTTGCCGCCTGCAAGATCTGCGTGCACAAAAGTGCCCATCTGCAAATCAAGCACGGGCGCAGCTGCATGTGTGCAGCTGACAACTGCTCTTCGCAGTCCGTCTATCTTCGGATTGCGTTCGAGTGTCACTTCGGTGTCATCTATCTCTCCCTGCTGACTTCTTCTACAGTCCGTTGTGCGGAATTCAGGCTGAAATCACATCCCTTGCGTTCAAAGAAACATCAGTTTCAAGAAGCCGCCCAAGTCTGTCAGATGCACATGGAAAGGTTTCGCCTGCATCCGTCAGACAGGCAACAGTGTGCTTGACAGTCAGACCACTCGATCGTGAACTTGATTCAAAAGGGCTAGACGGTCGTGCCAATAGGACGTCTTTGGTCGTCGAGTGCCCGATGTGCCGGGCGGTTCGGACTTTCAACATGATCAGTGATCAGTGATCGGTGATCAGAGACCAGATCAGGAACCTTGACGAAGAAGAGAAAAGATGTTGAGATTAGAAATGGGATGAGCTTTCTGAAATTTTGTAATTGAATAGAGCGTCTGATGTTTATTCATCAGTTTCCTTAGGAATTAGTGGTATAAAATAAACTCTGAAGCGTGATCGCGAGGGATCGTGTGTGAGCAGGGGCTCGGGGACCACGCCTGAGTATGCTATGCATTGTGACTCGGATTCGTTTCCTTTTCGTCATCAGTTTCCTTAGGAATTAGTGGTATGAATCCGATGATCAGTTCCCGAAACTGCTGTTCATTAGTTTGTCAGGGTCACCCTGCAGGCAGATCCATCAGACTTGAGGCTGGGCAAAGGATGTTAAACACCTCTCTCTGTGGTTGTAAATCCCGAGAATTTCTGAGCGATTAATTTAGCCTGCAATGATTCATCAATTGCTCACACGTTTGCTTTACAAGTTTGGAGCTGTGCACAGCACACTTGTTCTCATGACAGACTGGGATTCTAGATAAACGTTCCCAAGGATGCTCTGATTTGCAGAGCCTGGACAACACCTGGATTATAGAGCTCTCAAGATACGGAAGTGCGTCAGATGCACATGCAGTCAAGCAAGGTTGTCCGAGGCAACACAGTGCAATGGAATGCATGTTGGAGGCTGCAGTCATGGTAAGCAAGGACTGCTGACTTGACAGCTGCTGGGAGTCATTTGCAGCATCTGCTGAAGACTGTCAGATCAAGGCTGATAGTCCTGGCAGCTGTGCCAGTAGTAGTGTCTTGACTGAAACGCATGATCGCACAACAGTGATCTGTCACTGTGCTACCTGGCCATTCAGGCAGGAGAGGCTGTGCTCAGAGGAGGGCCCACCTGGAACATAGCGTAGTTGGGTACTCTGTTGAACAGGTACGCTACTGTACACTGTCTGCTGGAAAATCTGTGTGGATCAATACATGGTGCTGCATCAAAACTTAAGCAGGCACAGAAAGGCAAACAACTGACTCAAAATGGACAACAATCACTCTGACTTGCTCAAACTTGTACGCAAGGATGCTATGACCGACGGTGCTCCACTCAATGCACTTCTGCCAGCATCTTAATGTGCACAGACATGTAATCAGAATTACTGGCTGCAGCATTGTAGCATTGCTGTGTGAAACATCAGCCTTTCTACTTGCAGAATCTGAAATGGTGTCATTGTTGCTTGCAGCCGAGAATATGTGGTTATCTGACTGCCCACAAGCAGTCATGTCACAAAGTTAACCTGCATCTGCCCTGACAGCTCATACTAACAAAAGACTAGGTGACAGCCAGGAAGACATGGTAAATGTAGTACTTGAACGAATGCTGTCACCTATGGCGCTGGCTCATTCTCAATGTCTAGCGTCACAAGCTTCAAAATCTTGTCTACTGGAGCATGCGCATTCTTAGGGTTTTTGGCAACGCGCTGCCATCGCTCGCCGTGATGCGGCTCTGCTGCTATGCATCTCTTCAAGACCTCAGCGGCCGTGTCAGAGCCGCCATGCTGGGCTTCAAACCGGTAGTACAAAGCCCAGAAGTCACCAATGTCTGGATTCAATGTGATTGCCCTGTTGAACCAGGTGCGTGCTTTCTCGACCTTGCGGTCATTCTGAAACAGCATGGCCACTGCGGCAATGACATGTGGGTCGTCGTTGCACCGCTTCAGGGCATCCACACTCTTGCTCCGCCTTTGAGGGCGGGCCGCCATGGCTATTGACTCCGCCCACAGTGAGCCGCTGTTTGGACAGTCCTGCAGTCACACCGGTCACAGGTCACTTGTAGAGCTGCTGTCTGTATAGCTGTCTGTAGAGCTGCTGTCTGTATAGCAGACCGACATCATTGTGCATTTTGTTTGTGAACACAAAGGAGTGCCTCACCAGCTCAAACAAGATCTGCCCACTGGCAACCAAGAAACAAATGCATCAAGACATTGATGTTCTGGTTGTTTGGAGTTTGCTGAGCACCATGACTGCAGTGTAACTGTGATAAGCGTCCAAAAAATATTGGGATAGGTATGCAAATTGCTGTGACGTAAACAGCTGCATAGTGGGGTTTCCTGCTGGATTTTTGGCTGCTGAACACAGCAGGATTGAAATCAGGCCAAAATGGGTATCAGACCTGCAAAGCCTTGGCCATGAGAGCATCAGCAGCTTTGGTGTTGGTGGCGCGCTGCTCAGTGCGCACAGCTGCCAGCCACAGCTCATCCTGGTGGGGGTTTTTCAGGCGGGCCTGTTCCACAATGGCCCTGGCCTTGCCCACTGCCCCAGCCTTCTCTTCAAGCCTGGCTGAAGAGCGCCACAAAGGAATGCTGCCCATGCACCGCCTGATACCATCCTGATATGCCTGCACAGTTGGGACACAAACTGGGTTGCCTGTTTTGTACAGTACCTGTGTGTGTTGCTTTGTTCATTTGCCAGTTCCTTGACAGTCATGCATGCACAGGTGTTCAGGACATGAGTTGTGCACTGCTTATGTGTAAGTCAGGAAAGAATCCCAGCGCTCAGAAGATGAGCGCTGCTGGTGCATTGCATTCAATCAGCTTTGCAGATGTGCATGGGATGTTCAATGCTGAGACCTTGCAGCAACAGCACACTTCATTGTTTGAGACAAGAGTATTAACAATGGTGCTGACATAGGCTTGTAATGTACACACCTGCCTCGGACAGATACATGCTACTGACCTTATCCTGCTGTACACACATGACAAGCAGTAGCAGCAGCAAACCTGGCGTGCAGCATCCAAGTTGCCCTGTCGCTCTTCCAACTGACCCAGCATGAGCCACAGCTTGTCAAAGTATGGGAACTTGGCAAGGCCCTCCTTCAGGACTCTGGCCTCTGCTAGGGCATCCCCAAGCTCCCTCTCAACTATGGCGCTCTTCATCCAGACACGCTGGGTGCTGCTGCTGTCAGATGCGCGTGCCTTGTCCAGGATGAACCGTGCTCTTTCTAGCTCATCGTTCTCGAACTCCAGCTTGAATGCTGCTAGGAAGATGTTCTCGCTGTCTGCGTTAGCGTTGAAGGCGTTTGCAAGGGTGTCACGTGCCAATGCGATATCCCCTGACAGCCACTGCTCCTTAGCTGCCATCAGCCACAGCACCTCTGCCTACACCACAAACAAATTGGTGTTAAGATCTACCAGAGCTGCATCTCAGCATTTCACACAGCATACTCAAGCAATCTGCCTTCGGCGTTTCAGGGTGCATACTCAAGCAATCTGCCTCGAGCAGACTCCCAACCGAAAATGGTGCTTCAACCCTGCTTCAATGCAAGAGGCGCAAAAGAAGGCACAGACTCCAGGAAGAGCGTCTGAGATAGGGCAATGTACCTGAGGGCAATATGTAACAGCCTTCTTGAGGATGGCATCCAAGCTCTCTTTTGAGCCCTTAGCTTTCTCTAGCTGTGCTGCTCTCCTCCAAATGGACTTCTTGCCAGGGAACACAGACAGGGCATGTCCATAGATGGCCCTGGCTGTTTCCACGCTGCCCCTCTTTATGGCCTCGTCTGCATCTGCCATCCAGGTGCGTTTCCGGTCCTCTTCCTCAATGCCCAGATCTATGACAGCCTTGACACAAGCGATGCAAGTGGCTGTCATTGCTGGCTGTGACCTTTCTGCTGCCTCTGCTTCCTGCAAAAGGATGACCAATTTGGTGATAGATACACAGAAATTGAAATTGAGATGCCTGTCAGCAGTGTATGCTGCCTGTTGGCCACAAAACTATGCTACTGAGATAACTTGTTGCTCCCTTGCTCCCAGTCAACAATGTTATACAACATTGCATGTCATGTCACAGGTGACTGCATTGTTGCTAAAGCCACAGCAACCTTTTGGCTAGAACTGTCCACAGCACCCAAGAAAACCGCTTCTAGGTCGAACAGAGCATCATAAGTCTCATTGCTGCAAGAAGGCCGTGCTGCAAGTACTAAATTCAGCTGTTTCACAACACAGTTTGAAAGCTTACAAAGCTAGCAAGAATTACAAGGCTCAACCCTGGGGCGCAAAGACACTGCACAACGCCCCCAGAGGCGTACCTTGAGCCAGTAGTCCCTGTCAATGACCACACTGTTGGCCTTCAGGGAGGTGATACCACGGTCCAGAATCTTCTGAACCATAACCTGGTTGCCCTGAGCCTCCTCTAGCTTGGCTGCAGAGATCCAGATGGCGGGCTCTGTGGGAATGGCCTGACGGGCTCTGTTCAACACCTTCCTGGCGTTGTCATACCTTTCTAGGCGAGCCAACGCCAGCCAAAGCTCCACATGCTGCACAACCACACCACACAGATCAGACCAGGCACTTCAACATTAGCTGACTGAGCTTGTGATCAATGCAGAGGCACATCATACAGAGCTGGATTCTGCAAAACAGCAATAGGACGGTGAGCTGGCTCATGCGAACATGAAGCAGATGAGCAAAGCTCAGCACGCGCAGTACATTGTCCTCAGCTGTTGGGCTGACAAGATGACAAGCGCTGCTGTGGTGCAGATATGCACTGGACATGCACAGATGTAACACAAAACTGTGGCAGATTCACTGCGCTTTCCAAAAAACAAGCCGTGCCTGAAGGCATCTGAGACAGCTGACTGTGTGGACAAGCACAACAAGGGTGTGCAAGCAAGACAGGGCGGTGGACATACTTGAGGACAGCACTCCACAGCTCTGGACAACAGTACACGTGCATCATCCTCATTGGCTAACTCCACAGCACTCTTCCATAGCCTGACAGCAGTAGGGATGCGTTCCAAGGCACGTCGCAGCACTCGGGACTGAGCCGTGACATCAGCTTCCAGCCTTGACGCTTGCATCCAAAGCTTTACTGAGTTGGGGTTAGCAGCCACACCCCTTGCCAACACCGCCTTGGCATTGTCAGGCGTCTGCAGGCGAGCAGCTTCCAGCCAAATGTCTTCACTTTGAGGGCACATCTCACAGCCCTTCTGTAACAGCTGCCGCGCATCAGCCAGCTTCCCAGCAACTTCCTCCAGGCGGGCTGCGGCAACCCATCCTGGGGCATGGCGGGGGTTGGTGTTGATGACTGACTTCAGCAGCATTCGGGCCTTCTTGATGTCACCAATTTCAGCGTCTGACTTGACCTGAATGCTGCCAAGATCTGTCATGTAGCCCTTGGGATCTACAACTGTCTGACCAGAGACTGAGTCAGCCATCTTGTCTAGGCTGAGACCAATGACGGTTCGTCTGCCCTCTCCAACGGAGGTCAGATTGGTGGTCATGCCGCTAGCTGGCGTGCTGAGACCAGCCTGGGCATCTAAAGCTGTGACGGTCTCCTTTTCTGCGGCTGCCTTTTGAAGCAGTGTGTCAGGAACAGGGGCAAAGCTGGTTCTAGGCCGCTTCTTGATGGTATAATCACCAATATCTGGGATGCTGTTCCAGTCATCCTCTGCTATGTCTGCTAGCTTGCGCTTCAGGTCTGCAAACTGCTCTGTGATCTTTGGGTTGTCTGCTCTGTACTGTTCCAGCTGTTCTTGTAAACGCTTTTCACGTCTGTCGCGCCGCCGATCATCCATGAACTCATCAACTTTCTCCCAAATCTCATCTGCTTCTTTGTCGTCCTGCAAACCCATATGATCAATTAGAGCTTTGTTCAGTGCGACATGGCTGATGGCAGAATATGCATTTGGCATTAAAAGTGCTAAGTTCTAAAAATGATCTGGTAACTTTGTACTATGCGAAATTACAGAGCTTGCTGAGTGCCGTGTGTCCAACAACCAAAGCAAGCAGGTACCTGATCATATTCCCCGAAAGTTGCAAAGGCACCAGCGTCACTTCCCATGAACTCGTCAAACTTGCTATCATCCAAGGCATCATCCTCAGTTGGGGGCTTGGGAACTGGAGCAGGAGCTGGAGCTGGGGCTGGAGTTGGAGCTGAGCCAGGCTCCTGCAAGATACAACGATGTTGTTGTATAGGGCGCTACTTGTCACACAAAAGCTTTTGTCAATGTGGTATATATGCAGCACAGCATAACGTGTTGTTGTAAATGTCAAGAGCACAATCCTCAGGCCGTACCTGTCCAACTACTCCTGGACGTGCAGGACCAATATCAGACCTGGTGGTGAAGCCGGTGGCACCACGACCAAGACCTGGCACGTAGTTGCTCGGTGCATGGACAGTATTGAAATCTATCTTAGACCCGGGAGCCCTCGCAGGTGGTCGAGGTATGTTTGCCATCTTAGCTGAGCTGTGTCACGAGCAAGCAACGTGACCGCTGTACAACTTGCGCTGCAGATCAAGCCTCAAGTCAAAAATCGCCGCTGCAATGTCGTGGAGTCAAATGACGCTAACTTCAGGGGCCTGCGCCACTCAGTGGTACACCGAACGCTCACCGACGCCGCGCAAGAGCCGGGCGATCGAGGGCAGATGCAGAGGTGCATGATGAGTGCAACAGCACGGATCGCGTGAACGCGACAATGTAAATACGGCCCCCGTGACTGCCTACTGCTTTGCTCTCTCTCTCTGTGCGTTGCTGTAGAATAGCATGTATAGGCTGTAGGGCTGTTGCAAGGAACTGTGCAAGGAGGATGGCGGACGTCAGTGCCGACATGGTGGAGACGAATCAGTTGTCCGTCAAAGAGCTGATAGATACTTGCCAGGAGTGCTGCACTTCGTTCAACCCTGCGCAGCTGAGTCTTGACGCTCACGCTGATGCGTTTTTGAGCGCTCGTGGCGTCACGGCAGAAGCCGATTGCGCGTTTATTCGACAAGTTTTGTATGGAACTGCCAGATTTCAGGCTTTGCTCAAATCTTTTGTGGACTCCTTTTACCGAAAGCACAGGTCCGGTACAGCAAGGGTGTGCAATCAGCACACGTCTTGGCAGCTTTCCAGTTTGCTGATGCCAGGTGCATGTGCAACTGCAGTGGCAGTGTTCTGAGGGGAGATGCGCAGCTGTACAAAATATATGCATACCTCGCAGTTATGAGGCTGACAGAGCTTGGAACTGAACAGTACCGGTATGCAAGCATGCAAACTGGTGTCGGATGCATACCTGCTGTGAAGTTTCATGCTACTGAGATGTTGCAAGCGCTGCAGACGGATTGTGAGTGTAGCTGACCCTCAGAAGATGATGGTGTTACTTGAGTTCATCATTGACACAGACAGTCTGGTCGAGTGCTGTCGTGACGAGTGGTTGAAAATTTATGATAAAGAGGTTGGCTGCCTGTTCCAGCATGGTGATTGCTGACATGGACAGAGCTCATGTCTCTCCCCTTTTGGCCTTGACTTGTGTCACAGCAGGGCTGCTCATGCATTGGACTCTCTGATGTATACAATGCCAACTGAGTTGATTTGCATGCACAGCCGTCATAGCAACTAAAACTGGTGAACACGCGCCTGTACTTGCAGTATGTAGATGAGTTGTTGGCCACCTTGGTCAGCTTCCGGCCAGAGCTGGAAGACATGCTGCAACAGCTTCAAGACCAGGTGCATCTGACAACGCAAGCATCTGAGGCAGAAGCTGCAAAGTTTACTGGCACATCAAAAGCTGCCTCAGCAGCACGCAAGAAGACTGTACCAGAGCCATTCAATCTGACACAGCCAAAGCCCAAGCTGCAACCCATAGAAGAGCCTTTGCCACCTCCAGTCAAGTGAGGCCTGCAGCGTGATCCATCTGCAAACAGTCCATTAGCCATGGTGCACAGTTCACTTGGTATCAGCTGCAATGGGCTGCCAGAGACAATGTACGACCTTTGCAATTGAGGGCTTACACATGATTATATGGCTGGCACAGCCGGTCAACAAGCTCAACATCAGCAAACATTTTGCGCATATGCATGGCAATCCCATCAACTGCCTGCAAGCAGAGCACACTGCATGAAAGACTCTCCACAATGGCGTAGGAAGCTATTGCTCAACAGGCCAAAGACTGAGCATAGCATGCAGGTGCCACCCAGCACCTAACCCCCATCAGGGGCCCACCAAGGAGGAGAGGGCTATAGAGGCAGCTAAGCAACGCAACAGACAGCAGCAGCTGCAGCGCTTCAGTGACCCTGCTCATGGCCCATTCCACCTGCTCACTGCTGAGCGACCCACCAATACTCAGCAGCTCAAGCAGCAGGTGAGGTACATGCCAGTGCAAGTACTTCCAACACAGCCTAGCAGACATGCAGCACATATCACCGCATGACGACAAGAGCCCATGCACAAGTGTCATGGTCTGCTTTCAGAAGTTTCATAGGCATTGTCTGTTGACTCCTCTGATGAGTTCTAAAGACACGAAATTTAAAATTGAGTTGAATTGAATTGAAATCAATTGAAATCAAGCTGTTGCTGGAGGCTGAGGCAACAGACCAGCTTCTTGAAGATCTTTTAGGCCATTACCTATGCGGGTATGACTAATCATGCAGATGCAGCAGGTGTAGGTCAAGCAGCTGCTGCCATTTACAGACAGTTGATGCATTGCACATACACACTCATAACTTTCACCCTTCCTGCACTCCTGTGCTCATCTTGTGTGCAAATGCAGCAAGAGGAGGAGCTGGCAAAGCAGTTGACACTGTACCCAGGCAAGCCCCGGCCTGCTCCTGGGCCCCCTGCTGCCCAAGTGCGCCTCAATGCTGCTGCCATCCTCAGAGAAGACACCGTCTACAAGAAGAAGCAGCTGCAGGAGGCACAGATGATCAAGCGGTGAGCACCAGCACAGGCATCTTTCCAATCTGCACATCCTAGATCATGAAACTTGTGTGTAGGTTTTTTGCATTGTCTGCGTGAATTGCGCGAGCTTTGCATTGAGTATTTGATGCAGCAACCAATGCATTGTGTTTGTAGGTTTGAGGCCGAGCTGAGGGATAGCTCAAAGCATGACAGCTGGCAGCGGGAAGCTGTGGCTGCTGACCTAGCAGCACGTGCGGCAGCTGTGCGGCAGCGCAGGGATGACATGGCAGCTACTCAGGAAGCTGCCATCCATGCTCGCCAGCAGCTGGTGCAGCAGAATCTGCAGGCAGGCCAGCAGCTCAAGGTGACCCATCCATCATGGCATGAAGGTCAAGCCACATGACACTGAGCAGCATGTCTTACAACACATAGGACACTTTTGAGGCTTAGGCAAGGGATGTGTATGCATGCTGGACCACAATGCAGGTGAAGTCTGCCTGCAAGCATCAAGCCAATGATGGCTGGTTGCGGATGCTCTGACTGCTCCTGGATCTGGATGCTGCTGTGCAAAACAGGAGTGAAGGCAGATGACTGCTCCAGCATTGGTGATAGCTGTTTGCATGGCATGACCGAGGTGCTGGCCACCTATTCAGACAATCTTGCATTGCCAAACTGTGCAGCACTGTAGCAATGGTTGCACTGCTGGTCTCCAGTCCACCACCCAGAAGGGCAATGGCAACAGGTGCAGCAGCAGCAGCAGCAGCAGCAGCAGCAGCAGCAGCAGCAGCAGCAGCAGCAGCAGCAGCAGCAGCAGGTGCTTGCTGAGCAGGGGGCTGCCAATGTGCACACGGTGTGTCTCTCGTGCAAATGTGGTCAGCTGCACAAGAAACAGTAGACAGCTATGTGTGACGCCCTGAGCTTGACCACAGCATGCCAGAGGGCTGATACATATGCAGACATGCAGTCACAAGTGCCACAACAATACTTTGGTTATAAGCATGTGACAGCTTGGCAACCAAGCAACAGCCATGCAAGCCCTTGTACCAAAGGCGTACAGCACTGCAGCAAAAAGCAGACAAATCTAGGTTCTGGCAAAGCATGCATGCACTTATCAACTCCTCCTGAGGCATGCAGCTGCTAGGGGAGGCAGACAACGCTTTTCTGACTCATCAGCCACAAGCAGCATTTGGAAATCAATCAGCAGCAGTCTGGCACTGAATTGCCCCATACAAGGAGCTGGATACTTGTATGAGGCACGCATGACAAAAGCAAGGATGTCAAGGCCCATCAGAAGCAACAGCCATGAGGGAAGCTACACACCAGTGAGAAGCATAAAGTGCATGAAGCCTTGCAGTGCAACACGGTGGTTCCAGGCATGCAGGCTTACATTGAGGCAGACAAGTACTGCCCAGGGAGCAGCAGCCTATAGCAGCCAACAGCACAAACCCACAATTTCCCTGGCAATGTCATCTACATTGGGATAGTTTGTGCTCTGCATGCAGGGGAGGCAGACATGGCCCACAGCATCTGCCAGAAGCAGACCTAGAAGGCAACAGAAGCAGCTTGTCACAGCAGTCTTTGCTGACTTTTTTAGAAAAGACTACACCTTTCACCGTCAGTTCAATGAGAAGCTGTGGTATTATACTGGGCTGCCCAGGGCTGACTTCCTTACAATGAGGCATGCAGGAGCAAGGGGAGGCAGACAAGGCCCGCCTGAAGCAGCAAATGGAGGCAGACCTTGAAGCCAACAGGCGGCAGCGCGACAAGGTCCAGGCAGAGAAGGCCAAGGTGGAGGCAGCTCTGGAGAAGCTGGAGCTGGACAACAGGCAGAGGGCTGAGGGCATCCGTCAGGCTGAGGCTGCTGCTGCCAGAGCCCGAGCTGCTGAGGTTGCTGCTGACGAGGCCAAGAAGAGGGACATCATCTTGCAGCTCAGGCAAGCATGCACTGTACTGCTGGCTGCAGCCCTGTTGCACCTGTGTGTACTGTGCAGTTATGGCCGTGGTTGAGTAGTCACAGGTGCGAGAGCATGTCATTGAAGGTGATGACAAACAAGCATCACCATACAGCCATGTCTGCCTACTTGTGCTTTCCTCTACGGGTGGAGACGCACTTTGGCCCCTGCTGGTTACAAACAGGCTTACCGTGTATGTCTATGAGCAGACTTGTTGTCTGTAATCGCAGGGCGTTTGAGAAGATTCCTAGGAAGGGCAAGGAGTTTGACCCTGCTGAGGGTGGTGGGCACAACCTGTTGGAGGAGATGTCCCTGCTGGAGCTGCGACACCGCCTTGCTTACACTAAGCAGCGCCATCAGGTATATCTCACCGCCTGAGCACCCTCGTTCCCATCCTGGCTCTAGAACATATTGTGCATGTCATGGTGCCACTGCGCTCCAATGAGTGTCAGCAGTCAAAAGTGTATAGCTTTTTGGTTGAGGGGGGTGGAGGGTGGGGGGGGGGGGGCATGCATGCTTGGGTGGCAACATGCACAGCCACAACAGAGGTCTGACCCATAGTGGAACAGCATCCTGTCATTATGCCATCACACCAATTTTCCATAGTCGTGGAGCCTACAGTAAAGCTGCTTGCTGTGAGCACCTGCTCAGATACAGCAAAGCTTCTGCATAGAATCTGCTGCTGTACAGGAACTTAGTGTAGTGGTCATATAGTGATGTTATTCTTCATCTGTATATAAGTCTTCATCTAGAGTAAAGCTAACTTTCATGGCTGATTGGACAGTAGTAGACTGTGTAGTAGCCTTCCACTGTGACTGTCAGACTCTAGTCATGTAAGCCAAGTCACCAGCAGCAGGTCCAAAAATAGCTGCACGCATACCTCATCAGCACATGACAGTCAAAGACGGTTCATTGTATGGCGCAGGAAGAAGAGGAGCAGCAGAGGGCAGACATCTTTGAGAAGAAGAAGGAGAAGGAGGGGATGCTGGCCCGGAAGGCCGCCAACATCACCTCCATCCGCCGCATTGCCGCAGCCCAAGCCACTGCGCGCCGACAGCTCACTAAGCAGCAACAAGCAGCTGCAGCGCAGCAGGTCAGATCTCGGCACCAGAAATCATATAGAATGCAATAAATCAGATGTTTGCAATGCCACAAACCAGCAGTTTGCAATGCCGACAGCTTGCATCAGCTGGCGGCTGTTACAAACAAGCCGATGCAGGTTGTCGGCATTGCAGATGGCAACAGATGGCTGCTTGATGCCGACCAGTGGTGTCAGGGTTGTCTAATTGTGGTATGAGCAGCAACAAGCATGACAAGCACAGGGCGTGACATACATTTCAGGCCAGCTAGATCATGTGTGGTACCTGTACTATGTCGCACAGTGTCTTTGTGTATGGTACGTCTCAGCTGGCATGTGAACTTTTGTATCAGTGATGTGCCAGAATTGCATGCAGCTGCCAGCGCATCAGCATATCATAAATTAATTTTGCCTCGTGCCGGCTTCACAGCAGAGACTCTATCTTTTGTCACACCACATTTTGGTCACCTTTTCAAACCTACCACACCAGCCATAGTTGGGTTTCATAGCACTCATCTTGCTTGCTGGATGGTTGAAGTTTGGGAGTGCGATGCTGCAGGCGCAAGCCAGGACAGAAGATCAGGCAGTGCAGCTGCACGAGAAGCTGGAGGCTAAGCGTGCTGCCACTCACGCAGAGAAGGTGAGGTTGTTGGGTAGCAAGCTTGTGCTTTGTTTTCACCATCAGCAACAAAGCAACATTACTCACTCTGCTGCTCGCTTACTCATTCGCTCAATCAGTCACCCAATCAACCAGTCAGAACTTGATGAAAGCATGTTCTGGGTTTGTGTCAGTATTCTCTGCATGGGCGGCTTCCAGTGGAGTGCTCTTCATTTTTTGCTCATGGCAAATGCTTGTGATGAACACCAGCAGTCGCCAGATGTGCTAGTTTGTTATCCTATACTCTGCCATGCTGCTGTCTGCATATTTGCGCCAACCCAGCTGTGCAAATCTGCCTCAGCTTGTCACTCTGCAACTGCTTGGCTGTACAAGTGACATGCAGAGACGACATGTATCAGGACTCAGCTGTGAGCATCCTGCTGAAGTACGTCCTCTACCTCTGCAAATGTATCATGACACCATCTGTGATTGCAGGCGAGGTTAGCAGCAGAGGAGAAAAGGATAAAGTTTGAGCAGCAGCAGCAAAGTGCGGCCGCCTCACAAGTAGAGGAAACCAGCTTCGCCTCTCTGGTGGCCGGCCAAGCACGAGAGCTGGTTCAGCGGCAGCGCTCGACTAAGCAAGACGCGGTGCAGTACGAAGCGACCAAGGCGAAGTCCAACTCTGTGCGCATGAAGTCGGTCAAGCAAGACTTGAAAGCCAAAACAGACTTCATCAAGGCGTACGATGAAAGCATGCAGCAACTGAGAGGTACAGATCAGCAGTTCAGGCAGCAGGAGCTGATGCGTAAGAAGGGCTTAGTTGAGAGTCAGCATGACTTTGAGGCCCGGCTGGGCCAGACGCACAAGGAGAAAGCGTATGTGCCTGGCAGTGCTACAGAAGGGCCAGCTGCTGCCTTATTGAAACAGCTCAGCTTGGGGATGCTTGCTAGTGAAGCAAGTTTGAGCATGAAGCAATGACATCAGCCATTCAAGGTGTCCAGTCTGTTTAAGTGGCGTTGAGCGTCAATGATGTCTGAGTCTGCAGGTGAAGACCCTAGTGTGTTGTGTTTTGGTATGTGGTTATCTGTACAATGGGCCCTTTTTTTTGGCAGCAGCAGAAACTGACTTTTGATTCATGCTTGTTTCTGTCGTCCAAATGCATGTCAAACACAACAGGTGGAATCAGTTGGCTGGTGTTCTTGAGACCATGGCAGTCAGCTATGGGTATAGTATGATCTAGCTTTTGAGGTCAACTCCCAAGGCAACTGTCTGGTTGATCAAGTCAGTCACGTTACAGAATTTAACAAGAGCTGTGCAAGCTGTAAACATGTCCATTTTGCTGACATGTCCATGGTGCTATACAATTGAGAGTCCTTGCAGAGTGAGCTGGTTGCCATCAGTCTCAACAGCCACATTGCTCTCAGACCTAGGCAGGGCAGATACGCCTCTGCTACTACTCCAACTTGAAGTCCTGCTGGGCGCCCCCCGTGCACTAGGCATCCGCATAATGCCTGGGCCACTCATAGTCGACACAGCTCGAGAGTGCAGCTCACTCAAGTCATTCAGGGCATGCTGATCAGCAGGCATATTGGGTGCAATCTCCTGGAGCAAGTTGAAAGCAGCCTCCCCAGGCTGATCAGGCCCAGACTCAGTGCTGCTGGCAGAAGCTGTGCGCTCAGCATTAGCTGCAGAGCCAAACTGATCGCTTCTACGAGCAGGGTGGACACTACTGCTAGACGGTGGCATTGAGCCTGTTCTTGTACTCATAGCAGAGCCACCACCTGCAGTCTTGTTGCTGCATGTTGAGTTGATGGTGTTGGGCATGGCTTCCTGCACATCACGGCAACACAGGTCTACCCAGTGCCCACCCAGGGAAGACCTGCTCTGTTGAAGCTCAGCTACCGGTGTCAAACCTTTGGCTACAACTACCACTGCAATGACATCACAGGCACTGGACAGCTTGCGTGTTCAGTTGTGCATCTGGGCTGAGCAGTCCTTATCATTAGGGACAAGCAAAGCAGCAGCAGCATCAGCGTTATGTTCTGAAGCACCTCAGTCATTGGCAAATCCTGCTAGTCCACACTTGACACGCATAGCAAACATGCAGTCAGCCACATTGCATCTCCACCAAATTGCAGTGTGGTTCTGGCAAAGTATGTGAAGTTGTGTTACCCAGGTCAGCTTGATCCACCGGCATGTACGCGGGTGTACTTATGACTGACCCATTGCGCATGACATAAGCACTCACACATGATCCAGCAGATGCACCTTACTCAACAATGTGCAGACACTAAGAGGACCATGTCACAGTATATGTAGAGCATTGCAGATAGACTGGATACCAGCATGTGTCTGGCAGGCTGCATGTTGCCATTGGAGGCGGATTTGAAGGAGACGTCACGGCTGAGCTTGCGAGAATGCAGGCGCTGCAGGAAGAGGCGCTCCTGCTTCAGCACTGGAGTGCCATCCAGCTGGTGCAGCCTCTGTGCAACTCCCACAATGTCTTTCCTGCAAATCAGTTGATGTTGCTGTGGGAGGTGTTGTGTATGAGAGCTACTTTGGTGTGAACGCTGTTATGCGATGCGTTTGGAAGCGTCTGCTCGGATCCGAGGTTTTGTGGCATAAGTATGACCAGCCAGCTACGCTGAGCTCAGTTCAAGTGAAATGTCTGACTCACACCAATACAGCAAAGCAGATTGCATCGCAAGCAGACGCTTGCCTGTAACTACGTGCTTGGCACAAGGGGTTGTCTCTCACATCCAGAGTCTGCAGCTGTGGCAGGCTGCCCACCAAGCCTTGTATGCGAGCCACTTCCTGGACTTCATTCCCTGCCAGGTTCAGGTTGTGCAGCTGATGAAGAGCTGCCAAGGGACTCACATCAGCAATGTTGCAGTGCTGCAGCGCCAGTCTGCCTAGACAACCCTCCAAGGCCTGCAAGAGTGTAAAGCTGTGACTCATAATGTGCAAATGACTGCCTGGTTGTGCCACTGATTGAGTCTGTGAACATATGGCCACTGCTTGCGTGAATAGCCATATCCCTCAACCAGTTCAGTGCATCTCAATGGCATTGTTGTTATGCAGTTCAACGCAATGCAAGGCAGTGTCACTAGATTCAGTTTGAGCAGGAGCCTGTTGGTCTCACACTGTTCCAGTTCTGAACACGAGACTCAATGTGGCCATGCACATAACAGCATGACACACATACAGCCTTCTATGTTTGTGAGCATTTTCATGGCCATGTTCTGGGCCAACAGTTGACAAGCTGCTGTTCAAACTGCATGGGCTTGTGTATTGTTTGTTTCTTCCAGCTGCATGACTCTGGTTTCAGCAACAAGCTGCTGAGCATGGCGCCGCTGGTTTCCCTCTGGACGAACCTCAAGGCAGTTTGGGTCAAAGGCCAGCTCCACGCCTGCAGGTAATCTCTGCCTGGATAAGTGCAGCTCTTGCAGACTTGTGCAGCCCTCCAAATTCTCCACACAGCTGATCTCATTATCTTCCAGGTACAGCTTCTGCAGTCTGCCCAGAATCTCTACACCTTCAATCTTCTGTATCTGGTTTTTCTGTAGGTGCAATTCAAGGTCAGTCAGCTTGAGCAAAACAGGCAGGAAGCAAGTGCTCCTGACCACAGTACTAGGGAACAAATTCATGCTGATCATGCTTCAAGCATGACTGCAATTCGCTCTGCTGGCTGACTGCGTGCAGGAGTGTAGGTTTGTACCTGAAGGTACAGATGTGTCAGCTGCCTGAGGTTCTCAAGACCACTGATAGCCTGTATCCAGTTGCTGTACAGGTACAAGACACGCACAGCAGAGCAGCTCTCTAGGTTGGCGATGAAGCGGATGCCGCGGCCCTCCAGGTGCAAATGTGTAAGGTTGGAAGTGAAGTCACCCCAGGAGGTATGGTTAGGGCAAGGCTTCCCAGCCTTGTCTGCTGCCTACATGTTGCGATGACATTCAGAACACATGTCAAGACTTAAGCAGGCGTGCTGCGAGTCAAGTGCATATGGCAATGCCTCTCACCCGCACAATGCTTGCTTGGCTTATCAGCGGCATGCCTACTCAACTGTTGCTTTGCACTGGCAAAGCGTGCTGTTTCTGAGTACGAGTGAGAAAGTAATGCTGTGCAAAAAGGAACGGTCCTCAAGGCACGTTGGTTGATGATAGTGTCTGCTTGCCGGGTGTACGTGTGAGTGCGTGAAGGCTGTCAACCTGTAAATTGCATGTGCGAATCAAGGTATCCTCCAAGGGCGTCAGTGAATTCGGCCCTGGTGCAGCAAGCTGGAAACAAACGCTTTCGCATAACAGTGTTTCGCTCCTGTGCAGATCCTATGCAGATCCTGTGAAGAACGTCCGCTAGCTTGCGCCTGCATGAATGACAGATGATGAGTAATGGTTCAACACAGGGTTTTGAGTAGGCCTAGGAGCAGAGGTCACAGCAGGATGGGCAAACCTGCACCGTTTTCGATGGTAGAAGTAGACACTTCAAGTTGTCGTGAGCATTCTGTGCATTGTGTGGCATGTGACCCATGTATTCTTTAATTTGAGGCATGTCATATGTGCGTGTCACTATAAAACCGCTGCAGAACTCAAGCACGCAAATGTTTTCAGTTTGCAAGGTCTGTTGCACAGCCAATGAGACTGAACATCACATTAGATTCATTTTTTGTTCAACAGCTTCCTGAAGTCTGCATTCGTGGTAGCAGGAGCTTTGCCAGAATTTTCTCCCTTTGCAATTGCACGAGGCACAAAAGCAGGTGCAGCAGCAACAGCAAGTCGCTCATGTTGATGAATGGATCTTCCTCTGTCCCCACGTCCTGCTCCAAACCCCCTGCCTGGGCCCCCACGGCCTCTGGCACCCCCTCGCCCTGGTCCTCCAGACGGTGGTTTGGACACCATGATTGACATTTTTCTGCCGTGCAACTCTGGGTCCTTTAGGTCTACAGCCTTCTGGAGGGCGCTGTTGTTGGCAAACTCCACATACCCAAAGCCCTGTACAGCACAGTAAGCATTGTCCTCAAACGTGTTGCATGCAGCATCCATGCATTGCCTGTAGGTAATCAGGAGACAGTCATGACCCTGCATCATGCTGAATGTCCCATGTAACGCTCACTGAGCAACAGTGTGCAGGCATTCCATCCCTGCAAGCAGATTTGCCGCTGCAGGCAGTGCAAATCCAGGACAGCAAATGCTGTGACACTATGCAAGCTACATACGCATGTTGCAGACTCAGCAGAATGGCTACCTTGAACATGCCAGTGACTTTGTCCATGACCAAGCGCACACCCTTGATGTCTCCACAGGCCGCCAGCAGATTGCGTAGCTCTTCTTCAGTCACCTTGTTGTCCATGCCACGAACAAAAGCAGTGCACTCATCAGTGAAGATGACAGGCGGGTCTTGACCAGCCCCTGCAGAGGATTGTGCACCTACTGCAGCTGGAACATTGGCTGGCTTGCTCTGTTGGCTTTGTGGCTTTGACACAGGAGGCGGATGTGAGGGTGGGCCTGCGCTGAAAGATGAAGGCGGCGGTTGCGCCTGCTGCGCTTGATGGGTGCTGTCTGCAGGCTTGTCAGCGCCATCAGCTCGTTTGCTTTTCTTAGGCCCTGGTTGGTCTTCTGAGAAGCCCAGGCCATGACGGCGTTTGCTACCAGCAGCAGAAGCTTGGTCGTGCAGCGCCTGACTGGCCGCCTGAGCGGTGCTGTGCTTGGCTGCAGCTACATCGCTTGGCATAGCATCTGCAGATGCAAGTTTGGCTGTTGGTTCTGCCACTGCTGCTGCTGCTGCTGCTGATGGTGGCAGGCTTGCTGATTCAGCCTGTGCAGCTGTTTCAGCTCTGGCAGCAGGACCCTTTCCCTTCTTGCCCTTCTTGCTGCTTGTAGAAATGCCATCACCAGCAGTGGCAGCAGCAGCGGCTTGCTTGTTTAGGTAATTGGGGTCTGCCTGCTGCCGCATCTTCTTCATCTCTTCTGGGGTCAACTTCTTGGCCTTTTTGGCAGCCGCCTGAGCCTTTGCAGTGCCTTCAGCATCACTCACTGCTGCTGCAGCTGCTGCTTGTTCCAAGATGGGCCTCACCTTGCGAGATGCCTACAGAGGATCAATGTCTATCAGCCATGATGCAATGACTGACAAAAGGCAGAGACACCCATGCTGCAAAGACACCAGGACTGGGCCAAGCTAAAGGTAACTCCAAATGAGTGGACAATAGCTAGAATGAGCAATGGCAGTACATGCCTCACACTGAATGGCACAGGCTCGTATGGCTTGGTGATGCTCAAGCAAGACCAATCTGTGAACACTGTGCACAGGAGCAGCTTGTCTGACAGACTCATCTAGTTACCTCTGCTAATGTGTCTGCTGTGCCATGCTCGCGCTCAAAGCGCAGCCAGGCTTGACACAGGAACAGCTGCCCAGCCTCCTCCAGCTTCCTGCTGTACCCTCTTTTATACACTCGCCGTGCCTGGCCGGTATTGTCTGAGCCAGTCAGCATTGTGATGTACCCAATCCAGGTCTCAACATAGCGGGCTGCTGTGCTTTTCAGCACACCTTCCCACACAGCTTCAGCTGCAGCCGGGTCCTGACTCACATGCAGCTCGCAGTCTGCCCAGTAGGCATGAATTCGCAGGGCGCGATCCATGTAGTCAGGAAAATAGGTTTGCATGAGTTCTGCGGCCTGTTGGAAGCCCTGCTTGAGCTCTTGTGCATGGTCTGCACCTCTGTGGCGAAGAGCATCCAAACGCGCCAGCACAACCTCCATGTAGTCGTCAGCCGTCTGCAAGCCGGCTTGAAGGGCTGAGCTGTATAGGCTTGCGTGCTGCTGCTCATCAAAGGCGCTGCTGAGCTCAAGCGCCCTGAGGGCGTTTGCCCACAGGCTGCCAACCCAAGGACAGTTTCTAAGTGCCCTGCTGTAGACAGCATTGATTGCTGCTGGCACCTTGAGGTGATCTTCCAGATAGTAAGCATACGCCTGCCACAGATAGTGAGTCACAGGAAATGCAGCCAGTGCCCTCTCGTAGACCAGCTGCACTCTAGCTGGATCACCCTTAGCCTGCATAGCACCCCAGGAACTCATGTTATTGATCTTCACACTTGCAACTGCTGCAGTGGTGAGCCTCAGATGCTGCGTGGAACCATAAGACGTGCAGGCTTGAAAGCAGCCTCTGTAGGCCTAGAAGCAGCAGATGCTGGGTGAAGCACTTGTACCCTATGCAGACAGCACACTGCACAGAGACCTCGGCTTGTGGAAGCAGAGCAGCCCACCTCTTCATACTTGATATATGCCAGGAAAGCTGCCAGCAGGTTTTCATCAGCAGGCTTGTCAGGCGCAACCATGGCCTCATGCTCGCGTCTGAGAGACACTGCTTGTTGAGCCTTCTGGAAGCCCTGCTGAACATGGCTTGGAGCCTGTATTGGGTGCTGTGCATCTGGCAGGCTGGCTTCCCATTTCAGGTAACTTTGCATGGTCTGTGCAGCTTCTGCTAGGGGGACCTGCAGCTGTCGATGGTAAAGCTGCCTTACACGCTGCAGCTGAGCGTCTGAAGTGGGGTCCTGTGCTAACAGCTCATGCTCATACTCCCTGCAGGTGACCTGGATGCTGAACGACGTTATTCCACTTCTTTGACAAAGGTGTAGCAAGACAAGATGATATGGCACAGCTTGAGAGCAACAGCTTTTCCTAAAGACTTGCTGTGTGGTGGACATATTCTAGGAGACAGTAGAATTGTTACCTGTAGGTGTCCCACAGTGAGCCCCCAAGCGTGATATGCAGACCAGCTGCTGTGAGAGCCTGCTCGCAGACTTCGCGCAGGTTCTGCATGCTGGTGTTACTGTTTTGCTGAGACCCAGCAGCGTGTTCCTTCACAAAGCTGCAAAAAAAGTTCACCGTTGAGCTGGAGCAAGGTGCTAGAGATGTGCAGCAACATGACGCAAGTCAGCAACAGATCATCAATTGAAACTTACTCAATGTAGGCCTTCCAGATTGGTACAGACAGATAGTCCTGTACAGCTTTCTGGAATAGCTGGTGAGCTTGTTCTATTTCTGTGATGCTGCTGGCTGTAGCAGCTTCGTCATGTAGCCACTCCAGCCATAGTTGCTCTGTGAGCGGGTAACGTTCTTGCATGGACTCTCTTGCTGACCTGAGCTTCTCACGAAGCTTGCACTTTCGCAGGAGGTTGACATACTGCAGCATAGCAAGTGACTTAGCCAATGTGCGAGATTGGCGTCTCTCGTTTGGAGACTGCATGGAGCATCAAGCCTCTGGTTATACCTGGACGTGAGACTCGTACAGGTTTGGATTTGTCTGCAGAACTGTTTCTAAGTGCATTATGGTATCCATGTCCTCAGGAGAAGCGTCAATCTCTTCAAAGTCACTTTCACTGCTATCGCCAGAAGTGCTAACGTCCATGGCGTGCGGGGCTGCTGATGCCATAGTTAGTAGGTTTTTCTTGTGCGAGCCAAAAGTAAGAGGCGGATGCAGAATTGCGCGGGATCCTATCAAGTGTAAAGACAAATCAAAAACATCAGCGGTTTGTGCGTGCCAGTCTAGCAAAGGATGATCACAACCTGAGGCGGTCAGCCCAGCGACTGGCCAAGCAAAAGAGAGGCTGTACCGACGCGGGAGCTTACATGCAAAACGGATTCTCGATGTGGCTTCGTCTATGTCACGCGGCAGCTCACCATATGCAGCAAAAAATCACACACAACGCACCTGAAGGAAGCAGGACATCTTCCTTCGTTTCGAGCTCATGAGCTCGATCAGCTTCCTTTGCAGATTCCCTAATCGGGCTGTAGTCAGCACCAGCGATAGTCAGAGCGACAGTGCTCTTGCAACGCAAAAAGTCGCCGCCGCGACAATTCCTGTGCTGTAGATCGCTTCGCACAGGTTTACGCAAAAGATGGGCGTTTCGGTTGCAGCAGTGAGCTTGAGCGCTGTTGCAGATCGTGCAATGACCTTGCAGCAAGCAAAAGGCATGCAGGGACTCACTGCTGATGCTCTTTGTCGCAGGATCTGACCGCCGGAACCTTTGCAGGGGCGACTTCGCTGGTTGTTGGGCACCCCTTCGATACTATCAAGGTGACCTTCACCGTAGTGCACAAAGCTACTTACTGACCTGCAAACATGACTCAACTGTGCAATATGCATTTCAGGTCAAGCTACAAAGTCAGCCAAGACCTCTACCCGGATGTCAGCCTCAATATGCTTCAGCGCTGGATGCTGTTAGAAAGGTGCCCTTCTTTCCAAAGCAGCTGGGTCTTGCTACAACTGTCTCTCCGTCTGACTTGAGCTGTTCACACACTTGCAGACAATAGCTGAGGGTGGTGTCTACAGTCTCTTCCGTGGCATGGGTGCTCCCTTTGCAACAGTAGCATTCTATAATGCAGTTTTGTTTGCAGCTAGAGGGCAGATGGAAAGCATGCTGGCCCATCCAGATGGTATAGTCTGCACGTCAAAGCTGTTTGAGGCTCACCAGAGCAATATCAACTGCAGACATTACAACCAGTGCATTGATGAGCTTGAGTATTGCTTGTCCTTATCATAGTGCTGCTTGCCAGACGTCAGAGTTGATAGGGGCTTGGTACTCACAAGCAAGCATACTCATGCAGGCTTGAGAGCCATGGGATCTAAGCAGATCATGCATTCATTTGTGTATATGCCATAAGGCCACCTTTGCCTTGCCATGTGATTTGAAGATGGTATCCTTCCCAAGCTGTGAGACAGCAATTGTGAACTGCAGGCAGCCCACTGAGCGTGAGTGATCAGGCAATTGCTGGTCTAGGAGCTGGAACAGCAGGTGCTCTTATAGCTTGCCCTACAGAGCTCATCAAATGCCGCATACAGGCTCAAGCAGGATCCAAAGCATCTGCTGCTCACATGCATGCTGCATCATTGCCGGCTGGCCTTGCAACCCTAAGCCAATCTGGCAAGGGCCTTGCCTCTCTGACACAGGCCAGGGGCTTCTCCACGCTGCCCTTGACAACAGCCACATCTGGGACTACCCCTGGAGCCATACATCTTGGTGACTACACAGTCAGTGTTCCTGCCTTGTGCCCTGTAGGGGACTGTACACACCTCCCTTGCCTTTCATCATAGGCCTGAGCTGTGTAGCCTATGTCAACTATAGAGCTATGCGCTTGAGATTGGTGGTTTTGTGCATCAGCTGCATGTTTCAGGGTGCAGCAAATGCCAGACAAGGCAGGCTCAAACAGCATGCAATCACCCGCACATTATTGAGTTTGAAATTCATAGGGCAGGAACATTGCAAACGTGACCTGTGGAGTTTGCAGCTGCTGGTGACCATCTGTGCATAAACTGTGAGCACCTTGTCAATAGTCAGGGCACTATATCATGTCTTGACAGAGTCTGATAGGAGCATAAGTCGGCATACTTTCCTCTACAGTTTGTCACAATTGTCGACATATACAAGTGCTGCTTGTGCACAGGGTAGCTTGCGGTACAAAGGGCCGATGGATGTGGTGAGGCAAGTGATGAGGTTAGAGGGGGGTGTCATGGGGCTGTACAAGGGCCTGGTGCCCACCCTATTCAGGGAGGTGCCAGGCTGTGCCGCCATGTTTGCTGCCTATGAAGCCATCAAGTTGGGTGCTGCCAAACAACAGGTAAATTTCTTTTGAATGCTCTATGATGGTTGCATTACCCTCGCATACATGGTGGCAGAACACGTACTCACATTACACAACACTCACATGACACTGACATTGCGCTCTTGCTGCAATTGCACTGGTGGGACTGCATGCAAATGACTGAGAAAGCAGACTGTTCCATGAACATGACAGTGTCTCTGCATTGATGGGTGGCTTTGCGTTTCTAACAGGGTTTGAGCAATGCAAATGAGCTGGGGAAGGGGACCCTCATGGTAGCTGGGGGTGCAGCAGGGGCAGTGTACTGGCTCACAGTCTACCCTGCTGACATCATCAAGAGCAAGCTGCAGACCGACAGCTACCAGCAGCCAGCATACAGGGGCACCCTTCACTGTGCACGCCAGGTCTGCAATCACTTCTTTGCTGTGTCCGTGATCCAATGAGATCGGTTGGATTAGAAAGATCTGACCCAACATTGTGATCCCATCAAAAGCTTTTGGACCCTCTGAAAAAGTGATGCAGGATTGAAGGGTCCGAACATGTCGTATCCTGGTACAGCAATGTGATGTCTTGCTACATGTGAAGCATGTGTTTGACATGTGCACAGTAGCTGCTGTTTGACTTATCAAATGCAGCATGCACACCATCATCAAATCATCAGACCTGTTTGCTGTACTGAGCAAAATTTCTGCACAATGTTGCACACATCTTGACAGGCGTGTGCTATGCAACAGCTGTGAGTGTGACATCTATGCTTGTGCAGCTGTATGCAGCAGATGGCGTAGCCGCGTTCTTCAAAGGCTTTTCCCCAGCTCTCAGCAGGAGTGTTCCTGCAAATGCAGCGGCATTCTTGGTGTATGAGATGATACGCCAGACGATGACAGGGGACTAGCCTTATGTCATTCAGTGCTCGGTCTCTGGTGTGTCTTTTGCTGAAAGAATAATCTTCATGGTTTTGGCTAATGTTCAGCAGGAATTGTGGATGTCATCAGGGCCATGTCCTTCGTGTCATTGCCATGTGCATTACCACGTTCACATGACATTGTCAAATGCCAATGTGCCGTGTGAAACCCTACATGAACAGTGCTCGAAACTTACAGTGGTGCAGAGTCCAACAGTAGCAGGCCAGCGTCACTGATGTAATAGCACGTGCATACACTGAGAGTGACCTGGAATCATCTGCTTGCTCAAGACCTGTACTTCATCATCAATTCATTCAAGTGCTCAGATCATAATGAAAATTGGGACCACTGACAAAGTATACAAACAAGCTAAAAGCTGACCATGGCGCCATATGATACGCGCACTGCATGGATCAACTGGTTTCCCATGCAACTGCCCAGCTTGCAGAGGTGTTTTGACTAAAAAAGACGTACTCCGCATGTCAAGCAGACTGCTTTGCTCTCACTGCCCACACAACAAAGTATGATTTGTGTACATGAGGTTGCCATCACGCTGCTATAGATATATATGCACAAGCCTGCTCTAATGTAGCACACATGACCGAGTGATCATGATGCTTAGGCAGCAGCCTTGGCCTTAGGAGGCGGTCTGTATACGCCAACAACCATGGCATGATCTCTCTCATAGGGCTCTAGGGTGACCTGCTCCTTGGGCTTCAATTGCATTTCTGACAGCTTCTTGACTTCTCTGGCAAAGACAGCCTCAGGCTGTGCTGTGGAGTCAATGCAACTGGCCTTGATGGAGATGACATAGAAGCCACCATTCTTCAGGAAGTACTGTGCATTCAGCCCAACAATACGTGCCTGCAATGAAGCAGAGATGTTGTGACATGGTAGAGGATAGACCACATCATTGACAGATGAAAAAGAAATGGGCAAATGAAAAGCCCATTCTGAAAGTCTTGTTTGCTTCTCAATGATTAAAGCTGCAACCTGCTGTCCATTCTGAGGTCTCAGCAGATCCACAGCAGGATGTATGCCATGACATAAGAGCTGTATCGCAACTGCTTATCTTCACAGCATATGCCTAATGATGACTGATGCTGTGACCGATTTGTGTGCTGTGGTGTGACTAACCTGGTCAGGCTGTGCAACATCAGCAAAGACAGCATCCACCATGGGAACCAGCATCCTGTACTTCTGGGGATGCCGAGCATCCTCAATGATGGGGATTACATTGGGCCTGTTCTTGGCCATGTTCACCAAATCCCTGCCTGTTGGTGACACACATAGGGATCAGGCAACAAAGAGGCACTCTGGATGCTCAGAATGAACACAAACACTGCTACTGTGCAAGGTCTAGTGTGCACACATGTCAGTGCTACTAAAAGCGATGTGATCGGATCAAGTTGCACATAAGCAGAGTCTTGCATGACTGTTGGTGTGCATACTGTGCTGTACCAAGTCATAACAAGGCCCCAAGTGTCAAGTGAGCATGAGAGTGCACTTACCACTCCTGTGTGAGAACTCAACAGCGAAGACAGCGCCTGTGGGTCCGACAATGTCTGATACATGGGAGACACTGGTTCCAGAGGCAGCTCCCAGGTACAGTACTTTGCCTCCAGGCTTGATGTGGATGTTGTCCACACCAGCCAAGACTGACGCTGCCAGCTTTGACCTGAAAGGGTTCCACACCCTGTACTCTGTCTTCTCACCCTCAGCTGCTTCCACACTTATCCTCTTCTCGTTGTACACACTGCATGCAGATTGTGTGGATCAAAGATGCAGAACAGCAAACATCTTGGACAACTTCATTGCCCCAAGAGCCTAACTGAGTCCAGATCAGCTGTACTGAAGAATCCTGCAGTATAGGGAACTTTACTACTGGTGATATGCGCATGCACACCATATTTTCTGAAGCAGCATGCTGCAGCAGGAGGTGCGATCCGTATCTTGTGCTTAGCTGTATGTAAAGCAGCCTCCAAGGCATTAAAATGCATACAACTCTCACGTGATGCTAATGCTGCTCACCTGACTCCCGGCACAAGGTTCTTGGTGACAAGAGCATCTTCCTTGCCACGAGCAATGAAAACTCCCTCATGTCTGTGCTGCTCAATGACAACGTTGCTGCCACCTTTCATGCCACCCCGGCCACCTCGACCCCCACGACCTCCCCTGGCTCCACCCCTGCCCCTGCCTCCCCTGCCACCCTTGTCAATACCACCTCGCCCTCCAAAACCTCCTCTGCCTCCACCTCGTGGTGCCCTGCAAGATGTCAAATGCAGCCATCAGAGTCATTGGCTAGTAGTTTGCACTCAAGATTGCTGAGCACACAGACCTCAAGTGGAGGACATATGCCTGGAGATTGGCCAGGAGCTATTACAAACAGCTACATTGAACTGTTGCTGGTTTGCAGAATACTTTGTGCTATTGATATCGAGTTGTGAAGCTTGTGGGCGGCTTTAAGCAGTGTGCTCGAACATAACATCCCGTGCACATTGCTTTGCAGGTCGCGAGCGCACAGAGTAGAGAACAATGCACGCACCCTCTGCCTCCACGACCTCCTCTGTCACCGCCTCTGCCACCACCCCTTCCTCCTCGAAAGCCACCTCGGTCACCGAAGGCCATCGCTGCCTATTAACTTGCACGCACAGCAGGCCTGTCGTATGTGACTCGCGAGCAAGCTATCTCACAGCAGCTGCAACACTGGAAAACCCACAACACAACAAGCGAGGTGGCGGACACAGTGAAAGCGTTACGCGGTAGGAACTTGTTGTTTTCGAGCGTGCAGTCAGGCGGCGTCGAGTCTGAAACTGCTGTTAGTAACGACAATGCTGCACGTGTTAGACATGTTACTCACATGCACCTTACAAATTCATGAATTCGAACCCTCAAAGCCTGCAAAGGATATAGGGTGCGATACTGCTTGCTCCGCGCACAAGAACGGGTCGACTTCCTGAAAATCCAGAGCCTTACAAACAGGCAACAAGGTCTCCGATCTCGTGTGCTGTTCCATTTACGTATGTAGTCATGCAACTTGCACTGCAGCTCCAGGGATAGTGGGGTCTACGATGCTTGCAGCCTCTTATCGAAGCACCTGCGTTGGGCTGCCTGGACGCAGAGCTGTGCTCAGACAACGTGCTGTCTCGGTTGTGTTAGTCCGTGCTGTTCAGAAAGACGACCCCGCACACAACCGTCCTGAGCAGTTGCCAGATCAAAGTTCTTGGGCCGAGCACCTGAGCTCTCAGAATTTGCAAGCGGACAGGTACCGTCCACCAACGTACGATGTCCAGGATATCCAAGCTTCTAGGGGAAAGTTTCTTGGCAGGCTAGCTGTTCTTATACTGGGAGTGAGTAAAGTGGTTGCGCTTGTGACAGGCTTGGAGACAACATCCAGAAGTCTGAGCAAGTCTGCTGACCGTGCAGGCAGTGTTGCTCAGTGAGAGAATCACAGGCAACGGGGCTGTGCAACAACTGGAACTTTCTGCCACTGGGGTGCCATTGTGGGAAATTGAGCCTGTGCTTGGTGTTGTTGTGCTTGCGTTGAGTGCTGCTGCACTGTGGCCCAACTCTGGCAAGTCAAGAAAAAACAGGCAAAACAAGCTCCCCTTCTTTCAAAGGATACAGAATCTGAGTGGCCGATTTGCCTGTTTGGGTTTGGCCAGCGCAATCACTGCTGAGGTCATCACAGGCAAGGTGTGTTTCTAAACCAATGCACGTCGCAGAAAGAAGTGCAAGCTGCACTGACACAGTCATTGTAGAACAGCCAGTGTATTGCAAGGTGTGAGCATTGGAGATTGCAGGCGTCTTGTTTGGTGTATGCCTGACACTTTTTTTCATAGGTTGTTTGCTGGTCAACCTGTGTCTCAACTCCACTTGTGACTGTGCTGTAGTGCATCCAGGCTGACATGTGTGCATTGACTTGTTATCAGGGCACATTGACCCTGTTGAATGTGGAGACCGGGATGGACAGTGTGAGTGAACTAGAGGCCATTGGTGCTTTTGTTGTCATGCTCTTGCTCACAGAAGATGTGGTCAAGGGCAAAAACCAGTGAAAATGCGGGTGGGTGTCTGCCATAGTCTTGTTCCTCATATTGAAGCACTATCTTCACATCAACCCTTCCTTCGGAAAATGGCAATCATATAAGATGAAAGAGCAAGGAAACAGATGAAATGTGTTGTGTGCATTGGCAGAAGATCACTGAGAGGAGGTTTTGCTTTTGTACTACCCGATTTTGCAGTGGTGCTACATGGCGCCATGACCCTCCTGCGAGGGTCAATTGTTTAGAAAATGAAGTTACAATGTTTCAAAGTCCTGCAACATGAGCTCATGTTTTATCGAGTTCAGCAAAGTCCAACGTTCACCATATCAGCCACTCTGACTATGTGGTAAGTCTAAGGTTGAGTCTATGTGTGTGTGTGTTTGAGCCTGTTGAATTTATCTTTTGTATGCTGTTGATTGTCAGGCATGGCAGTTGTGCTGGCGCGTGCAGTGTACGGCCTGCTGCATGACTGCTGCAATCCCCAGATGCAATAAGCCTCTTTGCTGACCACCCTTGAGCTGATTGTAGTCATCAATACAATGCACAACAAGAAGCCAATGTGGGGCCAGGTGCAAACGTCATCAAGGTTGCTTGACAGGGTGGAATATACCTTCAATCGCAGTTTGGTTGTGACACCACTGCAAATGTGCATGACCCCCTGAAAACCCACATTTTGTTGCTGTTGGTTGAGTTACATTTGCACATGAATGTTTCTAGCTTGTCTGGTGATCAAACATACATATGTCTGCGTGACATGTACGCCAGACAAACGCAACCCAACCGTGCTCTTCTGCAGTATTCTGTCTTGACTGTTTGATATATAGAGTATTGTAGTGTTCTAATCCACTGCATTTGAAACCAGCACAGTGTGCTTTGCAGTAAGCATAAATGTTCACAAAATACATACCAGCATGTACGGTAAGCATGCACAGCCACTGCAGATGGGAGCAGGACGATGGATACCAACTTGCTGTCCGTTGCATGGTGGTCGACCTCGAACAGCACACACTGGCTGGTTCCTACCAATAAGAAAAGTTCGATTCATCCTGAACTGGGAGATTTTCTTAGTGATATGAATCCGATGACAAGTTCCCGAAACTGCACTCTTCAGCAAAGCTCGGTAAACTGTCGGGATCAGTGCTTACATAGAGAGTGTCACTGCAAAATGTATCGGTAGGCATGAAGGGTTTCATATGCATGTAGAAAGGGCTGGCTGAGTGCTGACATACTGCAAGCTGTCAGTTGTCAACGGATCTGAGGCTGAGCCTTGGTCGAGCTGATGTAAGCTGCCGGCCACGAGCTCAGGCACAAAGCATGTAGAGTGCTCGCAAGATGAGGCAGTGTTTATACCTATATCAGCACACACACACACACGTCACACAGTTTGGATGTTTGAATGAACCCTGGCCTGCCGGCTGAGTATGCCCTGCATTAATAGCAAGGCTTGCACGAAACTGTCATGTCTGCTCGCATTTTGCTGCCGACACTGCTCGTTGAAGCTGAAGGCCTCTCTGTCGTAGATCTCTAGAGTGTGGGCAATTTACACCGCACATCTGAGCTCAGAATTCGAAAAATGACATGCTGCTATCTTGACATGCCTGCCTTGTTATGGACACACAAGAAAGGTTTGGACAGACAAGGACGATTGACAAGGATGGTGCATGTTACATATTGGGCGGCAGCAATATTGACAGCAAAAGCCGCTTCCTGAAACTGCAGCTAAGTCGGCAAGCAACTTCTTGCATCCAATTCAGGTTGCTTGGCCTTCTCTGCTGTCAAATAGCCGACTGCAGATATGGCCTTATGTAGGAGTGGCTACTAATAGAGGTCAAGTCAGAGGCAGTGCCTGCCTCTGCATGCGCATGGTTAGCGCACCACAAAGAGTGGTGCAATATGCACATATGTGCATATGCTCTGAGATTTTCTCACTACTTTGCTGACACTAGGCCTGGCAGAAACAGCTTCACCTCCCTGATCTGCTAGCTTTGAGACAAGCTTTGCGATCGCACATGAAACTGTCCGCCACATCATTGCCCTATCATTTCTTCTGAGTTCACAGCCTTCTGACCCTGTCACACACCCCACACAACACGTTGTCAGGGATAAGATCCTTCATTAATACCTTGACACTTTGCAACAGACAAGCGTGACACAACACACAAGGCTTAGATTGGTTATCATACCAGGATACACTCACGGATGCTATAGCCACAAAGCTGCTCGTGATGCTAGTCGAGCCATCTTACATTTTGTATACGGCCCTTGTCAGCTGCTTTTGCTGCATCTTCTTCTCTGGCAAAATAACCTAGAACGCGCTTCTTAAAGCCCTTCTTCTGATCAGGTTTCACGTAAGACTCGTACATATATGCCTCCCACTTACTTACCATTTGATTCCATGACACTCCTGTAAACCTGCAAGTTATCACACAACAATTGGAGCGTCAAAGCTTTGGTAGACAATATTATTATACAAGTATGTCTGGTGTTCATACCAGTGCACTCTATATATGGAGACACACTATCTATGGACACACACGAACAGCAATGCAATATGTGGCAACGCGCGTTTGTCCACCTGCTGTGTTGACGAGCTTTTACTATCCTTCTAGCCTCTAAGCGACTGTGCTCACGAAAGTCTGCAACTTGGCTAACTTGATGATGGTCGTATTGAGAGTCAGGGAAGTTGACAGCCTTCAAACCCTGCATCAACTAACATCATCAGACTGTACGCCGGTATGGGTGGTTCATATGGATGCGTGAACACATTGCACCATATATGTTAATGTGTATGTTCGCAGTTTGCAATCGTTCTCCACGAGGCACCAATGAAATCTTTCACCCTACAAGAGACGCTCTGGCACATTTGCAAGAGCAATGCAAAAGTCACTGCTCAAACACCAACTTTAATGATGTTTTCAGCTCCTTTTGAACTATGCATCTTGTAGATGTCACTGACAGCACAACGCTGCATGTGCATCTCAGACATCTGGAGTCTCACATGTCTAATACGCCCCTTGTCTGCGACCCTAGCTGCCTCTTCATCCGTATCAAAGCAGCCAAGGAATACACAAGCTGAATGGCCTGCTTGTTTAGTCGGAAGTGTGAGGTTGACTACCCATCTATTTCGCAGCGATGACCATGTCACACCAATGAACCTGAAGGGAAGGTGGCAAGCTTACAAACTGCTGCAAAACAGAGTGTATGGACAACAACATGAGATCACATGGTCCATCAATAATCTTGGGCAGTGCAAAACGCGTACATGTGCTTTGTACACAATCACGTGATTTCACGCTTGCAACATTTGCAACAAAGTTGCTTGCGGCTGCTGCACAATGATGCCAAACAATCATTTGCTTGTGCTCGAAACTCACCTGGTGCTCTGACCTGCCTTTGTTGCTTGCATAGCCTGCTTGCGCTTCAGCTCGATGAACTGATTGAAGTCAGCAGGCTGCCGTATTTTGTCTTCATTGTAAGGAAAATGTGGAAAATTGACAGGGTTTAGGTACTGCACAAACGCATGCTGTATGAGCAGGCTGAAAGTTGATGTGCAGGCAAGCAGGATGCAATATCAGGAACGTGCAGGACAGCTGATGTGCAAAAACTATGAAGACGAGGTGGCTTAGCAAGGGCTGTTGTTGTGCGATGGCATTTGGCAATTCGTTTGTGTTCTCACATATATATAGAAGGAGCGTGTCAGCCTTTCACAACATGGAACAGCAATCTGAGGCAACAAGTGCATCATGACTCATCATGGAGGCAGAGGCAAGGTAGTTGAGGTGGAATGCATTCAGGGAGGGCTGACCTAGGAAATGCAGTGATTACTGACCTGGCAATTGCAGCATTTACTGACCCGGTAAATGCGGTAATTACAGACCTGGTAAATGCAGTAAGTACTGATCTGGTGAATGCGGTGACTACTGAGCTGGCAAATACGACAATTACTGATGTGGTAAATGCGGTAATTGCTGATGTGGTAAATGCAGTGATTGCTGACCTGATATATGTGAGCTTCGTCGTACACAATTGCAGCCTCCTCTTCACTTCCATGGCTTTCCAATGTGATGTGCTTTTTCCAGTGCATGTAGCACTCCCACTTGTCACGGCGTTTGCGCACTCCTTTGAACCTTCACACTCACAAGCGCAAATGTGATTTCAGCAAAGTGGAAAGGCGATAGCCTCACAGGACGCAAGTGCATGAGTTGCTGATTCAAAGACAGCTACCTGCTGGTTGTTTGGGCTTTGCTAAACTGCCGGCTCTGAAATCTTTTCAGCTTTGCGAACTGGTCAACATTGTCAGCTACACATGCGACGTCATCATTGTAGAGCTCGTTCTTGAAATTCACCGGCGCAACGCCCTGCAACGCTTTTTGATTTGGGCAAAAAAGATCTTCAAACTTCATTCTTTCCGAAGATCCTTTTTCAATCTGAAGAAGGGGTGTTCATGATGTGTGTGTGTGTGTGTGTATGTTTGTACGTGTGTGTGCGTGCGTGCGTGCGTGCGTGCGTGCATGCATACATGTGTGCATGCATGCGTGCGTGCGTGTGTGTGAGTGTGTTACTGTCTACCATGGCCGCTTGTGTAAGGAAGCACACACCTGGTAAACATGACCCTCATCGACAGCTCTGGCAGCTTCATCCTCTGTGGAGTATAATCCCAATGAAAGCTTGCGTTCATCCACCTTGAGGAAAGCTCGAAATTTGTTTTGAATTCGCTTGACGCCTTTGTGCCTGTGCAACGCCACACAGGTTCTCAGCAAGTGTGTGAGACAAATGGCCAATGAGCAGTTTGTGATCACAGAACACTACATACGTATGGTATACCAGTGAGCGACTGACTGGTATGGTATGCCTGAACAAGACTACCTTCAACATACCTGGACCTCAGCCGCTTGGTTTTGGATGGGGCACCATTCGGCTTGGCAGCCTGTTGCAATTGTACCAAAGAGCTGCAGTTGTCACTGAGTTCATCCTCACTCTCGGTCAGAAACACCCCCCTTTTGCGCTTCTGGCTGTTGTCTGAGAGGCTGCCCTGTCTGCCCATAACTGCACCTCTTGGAGAGCCGTGAACTTCTTTGTCCTCGTGCCCAGTGGGCTGAGCAATCACTTGCCTCTTGGTTGCTGTGCTCTGTGTTGATGCTCTGCCTAACACCAGCAGGGCAGCTGGCCTTTTGATGCTGCTGACATGACGATGGGCAGTGAGTTTAGACAGTTGCAAGCGCTGCTTAACTTGCAACTGCTGATGTACCAAGTGGCAGGTGCAGCATCATGACTGCTGAGTGCTCCTGACACCAGGGAAGCTGTATGCCATTGGGGTCCTTCTATCCGTTTGTGCTAAGATTTGTGGTAGTCTCAGAGTCAGCACATGTGAACTATTGCGGATGCACTGGTGTTCAGAAAATCGTTTCAGCTTTCAGACACCCTGCTCAGGGGAAAAGGGACATAGGCAACTTCAAAGCCAAAACGTGCAGACAGCTGCAGCTGCAGTCTCTGCTGTTTTGATGCAGAGACTTCGATATCTAGGCCAGAATGCGCGATTTCATCGAGTTCGCCCGGCTACGGCTGATCAGGCTTGCTTGGCAGCCTATGCGAATACTGCCTGCTCGACGCCGGCAGTGCACTACCACATTCAGTGCTCCGCGCTGACACTACACTGCCTTTTGCTTGAGGATTGTGACCCTGAGTACAGTCTATCGTTGAGCTGCTGCAGCAGCAAAGCTGAGCTCGATACAATCTTCTTTTAACGCTAGCGTTACGGTAAGTAACGCTCCCAGTACCGTAATGCTCAAACTTGAGGTTTAATGTGCATACACAGCTTCAAGCGCTTACAAACCGCTGTCCATCTTGCACTGACAGTGAATACAGCCTGACAGGTTACATGGCTACCCCGTCTGTGAGACGCATCTTCATTCTATTTCAGGCTCTCTGCTGTGCCATTACGAGAATTCTGAATCAAAAGTTACATGATCACTTCTTGCAATTTTTCAGGCCAGATATGCCATAGCCATTGCCGTCACCAGCTGATGCGTTTTGACCATGCTATTTGCTACATTCTTGCAAAGCTTACAGTAACTGTGCCCATGATGAACGAAGTTGTAGGATCAATCCGCCAGGTGCACCATTGCATGTAACACTGATGTGCAAAGACGGGAAACACAAGGCCACATGCTGAACTTCAGGCTTGACTTGTAGTCTGATGTATTGCAATGCACTTGCAGAGTTGTCTGCCTCTATGTGGCTCTGAATCCCAAAGCAAAGTCGAAACAAAACCCTAGCTGCAACTCCAGTGCCAGCAGCTTTGACAGACACATTCCCATCTGAGCTAATAATAACAATAATACCAGTTATTACGCTTTCCAGCCCTGAGCTAGGTACGAGCAGGACAAGTCTTGTCTCTCAAGAGCAGTCTGACTTGTGCATCCCTACAAGGTCTCGACCTAGTGACGCGACACTCTAATCTGAGCTGTGACACACAATTAAACATCCTTCAATGCCATCCATGACATGTTCAGACTGTCTGCAGAACTGCACAAAATCATAGCAAGCTCCAGAGATTTGCCTATAGCTTGTACAGCGCAGTATACTTTGCCCTCAAGTAGTTCAAGAAAACAGATGGGTCTAGTGGAGAGCCCGTGACCGCTTTCATAAGCTCATCTCCGTTGGGATGCAACGACCCAACTTGGTGAATCTTCTCCTTCAACCAATTTCTCAATGGCTTGAAGTTGCCGGCAGCAATTTCCTTCTCCAGATGTGGAATCTCCTTACATGCTGTCTGCAGGTTGTCAAGCATTGCCAATGAGAAAAGACACTTTATCATGTAATTATGGTCAAAAGCGTAACACAACAAAATCCTATGCAGTAAGATGCATCCCTTAGTGTATGTACAAGTACTGGAACAATGTTATTGCATCACCTGATGACACAATATTTGATGAGCAGTGACATCTGTTTGCCAAAGCTGAGGCTCATGCAAGCCTGACGCACAGTCTGATGAGAAGTACAGCTGTACAGTTGAGCTAAAGCTCATGCAGTCTGTTGATGCTTGGCATGTACTACAAGGGTCTGCAATGTCTGTAACACTCAAGCATATGTACAAATTCTGCACAAGACGTTAGCAGTCTATCAAATTCTAGTCAGACACTCAAATTCAGATCACAATCTCAGCACGCCAGCAGAAGCATCTACACACAGTATGCATGGCTTCAAAAGCTAAAGCATGGCGCAACTCGCATGATGCATCTGGCAACCATACATTGTGCCTAAGCAGCATGTGGGAAAGCACCTCCAGGCAGCAAAACCACAGCTTGAAAGGCTGACAATCAGCCTGGCTCACTTGGTAGATTTGGCAAGCAGACATTTTGCACCTAAGCAGTATATGAGGAACCCCCCCCAGAAACAAGAGCATGGCTTCAAAGGCTTACAAACAGCCTGGCTGATGTCTTTTTACTTCTTTCTCTTCAAGGTTGCTTTTTCAACTCACTGAATACTTTATCTGCTTCTAATTTTGGTAAATGAGGTTAAGGTTTTGCGTTTCCTTTGGGAACATACAGCATGGCTCACCTGGTATATTTGGCAAGCATACATAGCCCCTAAGCTGTAAGTAGGGAAGTAGCCCAGGATCCCAGCGCTCCAGTGCACGTCTTGGAGGACCCCCTGTGCGTCATCCTTTGGAGTGCACCCCAGGCACTCTGTCATCTTCTCATTCCAGAGGCGTGGGACATCTTCTACGCTTATGTCCCCTGCCAACAGCTGCTGCTCTAGTTCATACCTACATGATCATGACTGTATTTAGGGTTCAGGGTCATGTTCTGATCATGTTGGGTTCATGATCATGTTCAATGTCAGTGCTGCTTGATGCTAGTGTGTCCCTGGCCAACAGCTGCTGCTCAAGTTCGTACTACATGATCACACTGGGTGTCAGTGCTGCTTGATGCAGATGTGCATACTGCTTATGTCCCCTGCCAACAGCTGCTGCTCTAGTTCGTACCTGCATGATCATGTTGGGTGTCAGTGCTGCTTGATGCTAGTGTGTATGATACCTATAATCATGTTGGGTGTCAGTGCTGCTTGATGCTAGTGTGTATGTTTGAGGTTGGCACACTACATCCAGCACACTATGTCCTTGGCTAACATATGCTGCTCTGCTTTGTGTTTCTGAGAACTACAAATCACAGCAGTTGTCTCCTAGTACTAGAAAAGAAAAGTTGCCGCTTTTCAGCGAACAAAAGCCTCCAGAGGCGGCAGCCCTGATCTCCCTGTACTAAATTGATGGCTGAGCCCATCAGAGAGTCAGGCAGGGAGGGATGGTTGTCAGAACTGAAGGTCTAATGGCCAGATGTGACCAGTTAATACAAACCCCATCATTCCATACAAAGGTGAACCAAGACCATCTGAACTGTGTCATGACAAACAACAAGCATGCAAGCTGTTGTTCAAGAACAGCTTGCATGCTGTTCTTGAACAACATGCAAGCTGTGTGCATGCTGTTCAAGAGGCTGGGGCCTCTTGAACAAAGGCTGAATGGCAATGACTGAGGCACAGCAAGTGAAGCATGTCTCTGCATCATTGTTTCCCTGATAGTGGGACATGCAGTGAACTGTATGATGTCCAAGCATTGAAGTTGATGTTCACAGGGTGACCGGCTCCGCTCTGCAGTGGAAAGGAGTGTTTGCACGGACAGACAGTCAGGCAGGTAGACACACACATACACAAACAGACAACAAGACAGACACACAAACAGACATACAGAGAGAGGGGCAGACAGACAGGGGACAGACAGACAGTCATGGGACGGACAGACTGACGGACAGACGGACAGACGGACAGACGGACAGACGGACAGACAGACAAGCAAGCAAGCAGGGTGCTGAGCAGACAGACAGGCTGGCAACTTGTGACGCCAAACATGACCAGATGGTGCCAACCACAGCAACGTCTGTGGGTGTCTAGAACATGCTTTCATACCAAGCTCAGTTATCTGTGTAGCACCTACTCTCCCGTGAGTACAAAGTAAGTGAGTGAATGAATGAGTGAATGGATGAAATAATACAGCAAGGAAAGAAGGAAGGAATGGAGTGAGCGAGCAATAGAGGGAGGGAGGGACTGATTGATGGATGAACGGATGGGTGTTCAGCAAATCATGTCTACAAGGACAACTTTTGCTCACCGGAGGATGATGTGCAATGGGTAGGTAACTTCATCTGCTTCCACCCGGATCTGGAAGGCTCCCGAATCACATTTATCGCCCCATACAGCGTCTCCGGCGTCAGCTTCTCAGCCAGCTCCGGGAAGTGCTGCTGCAGCTTCGGCAATAAGTAATGCGCGAAGGGCTGGCTGAGAGCCACCATGCGTTCCCACAGGAGGCTCTGGCTCTCATGCACCCCCAGTGACAGGGCTTCATTGACTGGCAAACCGTCCTGCTCCAGGTTCCTGCCCTGCAGCAGCAGTGGTGAGTCACACATCCCTCTGTGAACAGGTATGGGTCATGTTTCTGGGGTTTAGGGTTTGTAGGCGGGACATTCTGCATCCAATTTCTTTGTGGGAGGGTCTAGCTGTGGGGGCAAGACATTTGAAAAATACTGTGAGGATTTATTTCATTTGTGGCTACATCTGCCTGGAAACATGCTGATTTGATCTTACACGGTGTATGGTGGTGATACACGGAAGCATAACAGACTGTGCTGGTCACATCCTAGCATGCAAAAACACCAGTATCACCCCTGAACAAATTCCTGTAGCCCCTAAGACAGTGAAATCATCCCTATTTGACCCTTGAAACAAACTCTAAAACCCCTAAACCCATGATACTATACTTGTGTATAGAAGACACAGCCTATCTTGCAGAATGCTCCTGACTGTGGCAGCGATATTCTGGCACGAAATTGCACCCATTTAACCCCTAACTACAAACCCTAAACCCCAGAAACATGACCCATACCTGTTCATACAGAGAATGGCCTGTCTCATGGATGGCGCCTGTCAGCCCCTCTGTCAGGTCATGCTCCTTAAAGCGGGTTGTCATCCGTACGTCAGTGGGATGCGCACCTGCATCATGCCACATGCTGAGCTTGTGTACACCCTATGCAAATATATGTGATCTACAAATGTACATAATATGCATGCAGAATGAGCGAATACATGCAGTGTGTCCTGGTCCGGACTGCATCTGGGATGTGCTTGGAAGGCAATGCAACCAGTTAGTCATGCCTACCACTCATGCGTAAGCATGCAACTCAAACGCCGGTGCTTTCATGCGTAACTGGCGGGAAGAAGAAGAAGAAGAAGAGCTTTGGCCAGCCAACAAGTCTTGCACTGCATAAGTAATCAGACGTAATCCTCTAGTAAACGAACAACCATTGCATCATCCGCATTGACGATAGGTAAAAAACCTGCACTACTTTGCGTTCAACTGGCTTGCACTGTGTGCAAGGGGAGGGCATAAACTTACAGTAATTACATGTTGATGCAGATCTTGGACTCAGATACAGGCAACCTTGATTTGTTTGTCCACTCAGATAGAGGCAGCTTTGATTTGTTTGTCCACCTATCTATAAATTTATAAATAGGTGGACAGTTACACCAAAGTTGCCTCTATCTGAGCGGACAAACAAATCAAAGTTGCCTCTATCCGAGTCAAAGATCTGCATCAACATGTCAAAACCCTACACTGCTTCACATACAGCTGGCTTACATTGTATGCAAGGGGGCGCGGGGAGGAGGGGGGGTGGCAAAACCCTCCAGTGAGTGGGTGGACAGACACATCAAAGTTGCCTCTGCCTGGAGTCAAGGATCTGCAAACAAGCCTACACCACTTTGTGTACAA
>JAABUP010002049.1_pt1 | contig 40567 bp, 69 predicted proteins | sample 5559201 | NCBI WGS metagenome assembly JAABUP01 (sample SAMN10711887, study PRJNA513373) | rock metagenome | isolation source: Antarctica rocks | place: Antarctica | reverse complement strand
GAAGTGATGTTGTACCGGAAAGGAGGCGGCCTTTCGCGATGCTGGCAGCCCTGGTCCCGCGTGCGACGAGCTGCTCCCACTCTTCAATAAATCAAAGACGCCCGTGAACAGCCGGGAACAAGTGAAGGGAGAACCAGCGATTCGAGATTAAAATAAAAGTCACTAAAGTAAAAAGTCACTATAGTTACCTAGCCTACTCATAGCCCTGCATCTCTAGCCCACGCTACTCGACCGGCACTTAACTCGGCTACACCCACGCGTGTCCTCGAGTTATTCCAGCTAAGTTCGACCACGGTAGCCCAACTTTGCCGAAGCTCAGACGACCGTCGCCGATTCTGGGAGCTGAGCGTCGGGCTTATTTGCTGGTCGACGTAGCACCGTGACAAAGACGATGGTGAGTATCGCCTTGCTCAAGGCCAGGACAAGGAGTTTTGAGGCAGGAAGGCCAGGAGACATGGGCGACGCCCTGCAGGAGCTGAGTGGCGACTTCTGAGTATAGTTATTTCTAGCGCTTGAGAGCCACTCCCATATCTCCATATCGCTCTCTGTCATGGGATACAGGGGAAGGGTGGTCTAACAGGGCTGGCAAGGTTGCATACGAGTCAAGGCGAGACTATATAATAGCGGTTAAGGGCAAGATGCGTCTACGAGTTACCTTAAGTACCCAGCGAGTCGGCGGCATTTCGACGAATCTCGTTGATTTCGTCGAGTGGCGATTTGTGGTGTGGCGTGGTCCATGACGGCGAAGCATAAACACTCTCGGATCGCCACACTGCCTCCTTAATTCGTAATTCCATAAATCCGTACCTCGCATACATAGTCCATCTCGACACCTGTGTTGGACTCATCGCTTCTACGTCAACTGAGTCCAACCAGGTGAGTCCATACTCATTATGCATCGCTTCTACGTCGACTGAGTCCAACCAGCGATCGACTCAAACAACTCTATCACTTCTTCATATCACCGACTGCGTGATATTCATCAATAAGACCCTTCGGCGGTGTCGGTAACGGCACGCGTGGCTGCGGGTACTGGCTTGGTGGGGTGTAGGCGAGAAAAAACGAGAACGAGTGAGTCGTCATGGTCAAAGTCGGATGCGGAGACCCATTGCATGTCGTTTCCGTAACCTTTCCAACGGACAAAGTATTCGAGCTTTCGTCGAAGTCGTCGGGAGTCGACTGTCTCGTCGACTTCATACGCGTTGGTTTCGGCCGTATACCGCATGAGCAAGTTCCATAGCAACAGGTCGAAGTGTATCCTCGTCTGGCACCCAATGAACCTTCCCAAGATTTGGTAGGTCCAGCATGGACGCACCAAGATTGATGTTGAGGTCAAGCATGACGGAAGCCGTACTCATGGCAGAAGTCTCCTCGGGATTCGCGGCAATCTCACGGGCACGCTGTATGGTGACAAGTCTCGCTCGAGGAACGTTGCCATAATCGACAATGTGGAAGCGGATGTACTTGAAAGTCGGGTGTAGAGAAAGGGAAGAGTCGAGTTTGACGAGTGTGGGCGTCTGCGATTCGGATGGATGTTCATTCATGACCATGACTGCGGAAACTCTAGTGGTAGCTGGTCTGGGCGCCTATGTCGGTACTGTTAGGGTCACTTGGCGATGAGTGTCTGGAACTTCACGAGTGTCTGCAACTTCACGGATACGGAAGTCAATTAGGGGGAGCGTCAAGCCGGGTTGACCCGTGATCTCCACTTTCGACGCATCAAGGAGGTCGAGGACATAGGGGATCGAGGACGAAAGATGATCGAGGACATGGGAGATCGAGGACGAAAGATGATCGAGATCATAGATCAAGGATACAATGACGGAGCGGACGCTGCTTCGCGAATCGCTCGTTAGCATCCGGGATGATAGCGTCACGCAGTGTGACATTGCATGTGCAGATTGGTCAGCAAGGTGAACAGCAGAATCGAGGAGCACCGGGGAGATCTGAGTGGAGGGGAAGATGAAAGCATGATAAACATCGCGAGCGAAAGAAATCGAAGCACCAAGGAACCGAGATGATAAAGATGACTGCGGCCCAACCTGGTTCTCTCGTCTCGAAATCCCTCAAGAAAATGGTCCGCTGGATCCATTATCTGACATCAACTTTAGCTCGGCGAGAATTCCCCACGATCATGGTCGAGCTCACCGTTTCTGCTCCCATCGAGGCACATCCCTGAACCCCTCCGGCTCAGCCCCACTCGCTCCGTACGCCTCGCTCACATCCGCGAGCGGTCTGACTTCCAGTCCACTTCCCCCTTTCCCCTTTCCCTCACTCCTTCTCCGACCCGACGTTTCAGGTGATCTCTGCTCGAATCCAACGACTATACCGGTGATAGACATCGATGAACCTGCTGCGTTTTCCTCCGCTAAAAGGGTCGCTATAGCGCGTCCTTTCCGCAGAGTGAGCGTTCCTCTTCCATCACCAACAAGCGAGTCGGCCCGAGCTCGCGTTCCAGCCCTAGTCCGGCTAGCCGGTGAGTCGGAAGCGGATAAAGGGGGTTGATTCTCCTTATCTACGCGTGACTGGACCGGTGTGAGGCGACCTCGCTTGGCAGGTGTTTCGGCACTGGAACCGTTCGCGGCCGGACGGCTTGCGGCTGAGGGTGAGGGTTGGGAGACGAGAGGCGGTGATGAGACGGATGAAGAAGAGAAGATCTCGAGTTGACGCTTACTCGGCGCGCTTCTCGGCGGGGGAACGGGTACCTGCCGACGAGATGCCGACGACACTCGTGGCTGGACGGGTTTCGGATTCACGCTAGTCGAGCTCGATTTCGGGGTGGTTTTGCCTTTCTCGTTGCTGTCGGATTTCGCGGACGAGCTGGGGAAGCCTTTGATGACTTTTGGTTGGATGGCGGTGAGCGCTTTTCGGGATGTCGGTCGTTTGACCGGTGAGTCTGATTGTGTAGCAAGTCGAGAAGAGGAGGTGGTCGGGTGAGAGGGCGAGTCGGCGTAGATTGCGAAAATCGCGCCTTTCTTTTTGGTGATGGGCATGCTGCGGAAAGGAGCGTTGATCGACAATGGATTAAATGAGAGATGCTGTAATTGGATGGGATGCGAGATGGAGATACATCAAGAAGCTGAGTATATGGTAATGTATTGATTGTCAAGAAGTCATGAAAGGTGAGACTGATTGGGGTTGAAATAGCCCCGTAAGAGGATGTGCTCAACAAAAACAGCCGCGCGCCGATACACGTCGATTGATAACGCCGAGAAATCAATATCACGTGGGTTTTGAGCTATCACCGGGCCCGCCGGACCGATGATCTTCCGGCGGATCACTCCGGGCAAGGAGCGGTGCTTCGTTGTCCCGTTCGTGAAAATTCCAAAACAAAATGAGTAGTCTCACTCCCAGAGTCATCCTAATCACTGGCGCGTCTGCCGGTATCGGGCGAGCATGTGCCATCGCCCTCTCCGAAGCCTTTTCACCCTTAGTCTTGATCCTCTCCGGCAGACGGGAGGGCGAGCTGCATTCGACCGCCAAGGAATGTCGAGAGGGCACCACGACGGAGGTGGTCGCTGGGGATGTGAGTAAGGAGGAGGATGTGATCAAGATGTTTGGGCTGGTCAAGGAGAAGTATGGGCGGTTGGACGTGGTCTTCAACGTGAGCGCTTCTAACGAGATGAGGATTGAGCTCATGAGAGCTCCTTACTTCTTCTCGTTCTGTCTGCTCCTTCTACCTCGGGCGATTGTGTGTCATCACAAAACTCAGAACGCCGGCGTGGATCTGCTCAATGCAGTCCCTCTCGAAGAGGCCGATATGAGCAAGTTCTGCCAGGTGATCGACGTGAACATCATGGCCGCGGTCTTGGTGAGTGGCCCTCCTTGTCCCAAGCTCCCCCATCATCTGCATCGGCTCTGTCGCGCTCGCGGTAGGTGGTGATATAAAGCTGACGCCAAGCAGTGTACCAAAGAAGCGATCAAGATCATGAAATCTCAATCACCTCCCGGCGGACGAATAATCAACAACGGCTCCATCTCCGCCCATTCTCCTCGTCCAGGTATGCTCCCCACTCCCACCTTCATCACGTCATCCAATATCTCACTGAATTCGCCCACATAGACTCCGCGGCTTATACCGTCTCGAAACACGCCATCCTCGGCCTAAGCCGCTCCACCTCCCTCGATGGCCGGAAATACAATATAACAGCGACACAGTTGGATATCGGGAATGCCCAGACCGCGATGGGAGGACACGCGGCGAAGGGTTGTCGGCAGGCGGATGGGAGTATGAGGACTGAACCGATGATGAATGTTGGGAATGTGGCGAAGACGGTGGTGTTTCTTTGTGGGCTGGAAGCCGCCGCGGATGTGCCGAGTTTACAGATATTGTGAGCGATCGCAGCGCGTGGTAGGGAGCGAGCTGATGGGGTCCAGAGCGTCGGGTATGCCATTCGTCGGTCGGGGCTAGGCATTGTGGAAGATTCTCGGTATTCTCAACTTCGGATGTATAGTTCCATTCGGTGACCGACGGAACATTCGACTTTTACCTAGTCTTTTGGCATAGAGTGTACGACTCATTCATCGGGATCACGTCAAGGCATTTCCAGGATTGGCCGCATGGGCGAACATCCCCTTAACAAAGTCGATTCTCCCCAATCCACTCGCTGTCCCAGAAGCGAGAAGTCCTGCTCTACCTATCCCACCGCCGTTGTGCCAGCTGACACGGTGAATTCCAACAGGAGGTGACCAATTGGCAGTCTTGCTGACGGAGGGATCGTTGGGAACTTTCTGTTTGGAGAGATTGCGATGGGCCGCTGCTTCTAGCGTCATCGTCTGTCGCACATCAGTATAGATCCGGTGAAGAGAAACCAAGGACACGTACTTCTGGGAGGAAGTCGTCCTTCATCCGGTACTCGCCAGTGTGGGTGTCATAGTCCATCTCGAAGAGCCTCAAGAACAACAAAGGCTGATAAGGCATCAGCCCGGGCCAAAACAGCTGTCATACCCTTCGCCGTCGACGACGGAACCCTGTCAGGTAATTGCTAAGGAGAACAGCTCCATCGCTGCCCCCGCTGACCGCCATCGTATGATAGTCAGATGTGGTGATGTCCTGCATTATGTCAGCTAAGCATGTTTGATGATGCAGACAGCTTACCCAGACTGGACCACGATGCGGCGACAAGAGGAACCCTCGCCCAAGCCCTTCTCCCCAGACCTTCTCCATCGTCACCACAAAATCCACATCTGCATACAGCGGTGAGCCCGTTTGACTTGCCCATGCGACCGTCATAATTGTCGCTGAGGACAATCAGTCGGATACTATCCCGGTAGACAAGACCTACACCGTGCTCGATTGATGTCTACCGGAAAGGCTGGATCACGCATGTCGACCAAGACCGTCGTTCCGTCGTACGACCCAGCGACAAGGTAGAAAGGATCGTCGCTAAAGCACGGTTGACCGGCGGCGTCTGTTGGCGGACATCGACCGACTGCAATAGAGCGGATACAGGACATGGAAACGGTCATGTATACGGAGGGCAAGACTGTATAGCAATCAGCGCGGTCTTCACGGCAGCCAGTCAAAATACTCACGGGTACTGGAATCACCGCTGCAAAGTGCTTCCACGACATCCCAGACGATACAATGCCCTGCTCCACGTCAGGCCAAGCTGACTGTTGAGTCTCGCATCTCACCATCGGATAGCCCAACGGCAAGCCGTGTAGCAGTAACCCAGTCAAAGCAGGTGCATGATGCGTCTGAGATGTCGAGCTTCAGCAGGGACTGTCGCAAGCGAACTTGAGGTAGTCTCACATCAGCCATGCCTCGGGCAAACGAATCCTTGTTACTGACGAAAAAGGGGTCTGTCCGCATTCGGTTCTGTATCGCCATTCAGGTGCCGCAGTATCCTCGGATGAGGCACAGAATAGAATGATACCGATCCGTCAAGCTGAACTGCAGCCATGATACCGAGTTTTGGCAACCTCGAGCTGTAGAGACTGTCAATCTCATGCTGGAGCGCATCAGCTCAATACGCATGCAGATCCATGATAGCTCACCTCATCCCAAGCGCCAAGAGGCATCCATCTGACCTGCATTGCGGACCCTCCATCGACACAGAGCACCATCTCGCATCGCATCCCGCCTGGATCGGTGCCATCGTCCGCCGGCGGAGTCATTGACCAGATCTGAATACCGCCTGGTGTGTCTTGTGCTGTCTTCTCGCCTAACGCGGGTTGTATGTCTATACGGGGTAAAGTCGATATGGCAAGGTACTGCCTGTATTCGAAATCTGATGGACTTCAGTGGCGGTACATTGGGAAACCGCACCTGCAGCTTTTGACTCTGGATAGGGACACCAGTCAAGTCCCCATATAGGTCCGCCAGCGGAAAAGATGAAGCCCTCCTTTGCGTTGTTGAAATCCCCTTGAACCCATGGTTAGTCATAACGAGGAAGTAAAAGCGGTTGGGACACTCACGAATACGACGAGAATCGAACATTCTCATTGGTACCGGCTGCTGCTTATCGTGCGGTCCAAGGTGACATGTGATCCAGGGGTTGCCATCCAGGTCCGCCGGCTGCGACAGGAATGGCTTGGCAGCGCTAGAACCCTCATCAATTATGCCCTGTCCTCGCCAGCTTACGCTTCGGAAAGCAGCTCCAGCTCATCAAATCGCATTCGCCCCACGTGATCAAGCCCAATCTTCACTTCGTCCCTCATCTTCCACCCAGCTTTCCCTTTCCCTTTCCCCTTACCCTTCCCACCACCATCCCACATCTCCGGCCACCATCCCTCACCCTCCCATACCTCCCAGGGCGACAGTAAAGGTACGAATCTCCCAACCTGATAAATCCTCTTCTGCCTCTTGTTACGCCTCTCCACTGTGTCGTCCGGCTCATCCACGACCTCCACCTTGACCCGTCCTCGACCTGGAGGTCGCGCCTTCAACCGCGTCCCGAAGGGTGTACTAGGTCCTCCAGGATAGGAGTCCACTCCCAAATGTCGATACGACTCCCCGCCTTTAAGGTTTAGCTTCGCCTTATCAAATACGCCTCGCTTAGGTTCGGTGAGTCGAGCAGCCGATTGTTTGATGAGATTCCGATAAGGCGCAGAGAGCATAGTGGCATCATTATGCACAAACGCGGACGCTCCCGACTTTCTGGGGGCTGCAAGGGCCCGGCTAGGTGCTGGGGTGATGATGTCCCGAGCGGGAGTAGTCACCGACATTTGCTCTTGCTCTTCTGGAGTGTCGGGTTCCGGGCTGTCCAGCTCATCCTGCTGATCCATCTCGACATCTTCATCAGCGTCGACGTCATTGCTCTACAATTCCGTCAGCACTTGTGCCACTCCTGGTCGCCATCATACCTCAGTCTCCTTGTCGGGTTCGAACTCGCTAGAATCCCCAGAGAAGGGGGAATGCCGCTCATCTGCTTGCACTTTGGTCTTCGTCGTCAGACCTGAATCGAAACCGTTAGATGATGGTCGTCTGGACTCGCTATCCTCAGAACCAGAAAGGTCGGAGAGACCTGCGGGGATGTCGGAGTATGAGGGACGAGGTTTCCGCTCCCTTAGAGACACCATTTCGAAGCTGACGACGGGTCGTGTACGCCCAGCTGTGTCACTTCACGGCCCTGCTGACCCAATCAGAATCGAGACTCAGTTTCTGAGTGCGTACTTGGGTTATCTGCTCGTTTGGTGATGGGTTTGATGATGGAAAGAGAAGCTGAAACAGGACCGGGTTTGATCTTGTTGACACGGAGTATCGTCAATCTCCGCAAGCTGTTCAATGGACGTGCCAGCTCTAACTACAATCAGTTCTTCGGATTCTCGCTGAAGGGCTAGGATAGGAAGGCCAGTGCAGCATGTCTGGTAAGTGCCAAGTGTTTTTGGAAAGCCCAAACCACCTTCCTCTCCGCAGCTTCTTCCATCGGAGCTCCGCTGATTATCCCTCGAAATAGGGTTTCAGGATGCTGGCGTCACAAAAGGTGAGGTCGAGCCGCATCCGCCGAAAATGAAAGCAGCTAGGCGCATGCTGATGATCATTCGGTAGGCATCATGCTATTCCTCGGTGTCAATTCTCTCGCCGCTTCCTTGCTCGACATCAAACCCTATTTCCAACTCCAGCTTGTCCCTCACATTACAAAATATCATCAGGTGAGCCGGCTCATTCCTTGCTTATTTCATCTTCTCTCCTCCGCAGAGTGAAGCATGACTCGAGCTTTTATGTTGGCCGTGGAGTTATGGCGAGTTCTCGTTCATCCATTCGTATTCGCCAACTCGACCGAGCTCCTTATGGGAGAGCTACTGTTATATAACGTGGGCGTCGGTATCGAGCGGTGTGTTCTCGGCAGCTGCTGGCTGAAGTCTTGCTGATCGAGCCTGGATCTTAGGGCTTTCGGATCTCGCAAATACGCCGTGCGTCTTCTTTATGCCAGCGGTACTGACTGCTGAGACAACGCTCAGTCCTTTGTACTCATTTCCTCCTGCGTATCGACAATCTTCTCTTCCATCGCCATCATCCTCTTTCACAGGCTTGGCCTGAATTCGACACCTGCAGGACCTTACGGAGTCGTCTTCAGCTTGTCAGTTGAGATCCAGCTTTGTAGCCAGGAGTACACTGCATCGCTCTGGGCTTTGTCTGACGCTCACGTAGGCTATGGCAGCAATATCGCACAATCCCCTCGCTTTACGCCTTTCGTCTCCTCGGTCTCGAGTTCTCGAGCAAAGTCTTCTCCTGGGTCCTCGCCTCCCAGGTACGCCTTCCGCTCGTATATCCAGGTCATTGACTGAGGACTAATGAGAATCTAGCTGTTCCTCTTCAAAACCCCTTCATCTATTCTCGCAGCAATATCCGGCCTTTTCGCCGGCTGGCTCTACCGTACTGACACGCTCCTCACCGTCCCCTTCCTCTCCCGCCGACGCGTAGCGCGACCGCTCAAATCATACCGCATCCCGCTGTCGATCCACCTACTATTCGCTCGGATATTCGACCCGCTCGTTGGTTTTAGTGCACCGCCTAGACGGGCGAATCGGGTCCTTCCTGGACAAGTCAGTGATTCGCCTGCGCGGACTACGGCTGTGGCTCAGCCTATCTTGCGGGGCCTGCTTGCGGGGAGGATGGGAGAGGGAGCTGTTCGACGGACATCGGCGGGACAGCCGGGACAGCCGGGACCTGCCAGTCGGCCACCGCCGAATCCTGTGTCACCGGCAGGAGCGAGAGCTGCAATGGGAGAGTGGGTGAGCGCGATGGCCGGGAGAGGAGAAGGAGGGGCGAGACCGCCGACCGAGGAGGAGATATCCTCGTGCGCTTTGCCTCATTCTATGAAGCAGGATGCCTGCTGATAAGGTATGATAGATTGTCGAGCATGTTTCCGAATCTGGGGAGGGAGACTGTCGTGCGGGCTCTGCAGAGAAGGTGAATGAGACCCACTCTACCTCAGACATCACGGGCTGATCGTTCGCGACCGCTCCAGTGACCATAACACAGCGTTGGCAGTCGAGGCATTGCTGGAGGAGAACACCTGAGACAGCCGGATTGTCAGGTTTAGACGATTTTCCACATGCATCTTCACCGTTCTGGGTATCTTCGTGCTGGGTAAAAACTCGAACCTGATCACTAGAATGAAGCTCTGCTACTATCCCCGCTCTCCGCCGCTAATGCCGGGGTCCCGATTTCCAGACAGCCCACCCACCTCCCTCATTCCTTCTTCTCATCAATCCCATCTCCCAGACCGTCCCCGCCGCTCGCGTTCGCCCCAGTCGTCACTCCCGGCAGATCCCTCCCAATCTCCTCCTCCACCTTCCCCAGATTCTCCAATAACCGATCAAGCTTCCCCTCGAGATCATCCGCCACCTCTCCAGCCGCGTTCATCTGTGCCAACAGCTCTGATATCCTCAGATCGTCGCCGTCTTCAAAATTAGGGCCGGAGAGAGCGAGGGCGTCGAGGATGGGTTGGAGGGCCTGACGGTCGGAGGGGGTAAGGGTGGAGAGGTCTAGGTTGGAGAGGGGGTCTTCGGGATTTGCGTTGACTTGAGGGAGAGCGGGATGATGTGGAGGAGAAGAATGGTGCGAAGGGGAAGACTGGGTAGGAAGATGGTCGGTAGGACGGGGTTGATCGGATGATGGGATATGGTTGGATTGGTTGGGTGGAGGATTTTGTATGCCCATGGCTTGGGCCACGAGATCGAGGTCAGAGAGGTCGTTCATCATAATTCGAGGGTGGTGAACCAGAGCACAGGTCGAGAATCTTGAGCTCCCGATGTACGGAATTTTCAGCGCCTCAGCACGGCGACATGCTGTAGGTCTCTCAAGAAGGAGCGGCGAACAAAGCCAAGGACATCAGAATCCGCCTTCAGGGCGATTAGGCCCCGCAACGGAAGCAAAAATGTTTGATCCAAAGTTTCAGAACCGGTCGTTCCTCTCGCACTCCTCTCGGCCGTGGAGCGACATGCCTCCTCTCCAATTTTGGAAGCCCGGAGCAGCAGCTCCAGGTAATCGTCACAATCTCAGCATAGCGAACAGCTGATGACAGCTTGTAGGCAGCTCGCTCGACCGAGAATCCGAAGCCGAAGGATCCCTTCTCCCCTCAACCAGCCGGAACACCCACCTCAGCCTCGATGCGCAGCGCCAGCGATTACCCATCTACAAGCATCGAGAGAAATTGCTATGGTGTGTGGAGCGATATCGAGTGATCATCGTCGTAGGACAGACGGGATGCGGGAAATCTACTCGTCAGTCCCGATTCTTGGCATACCCGTTGAAGGGTGTCGACCTCGAAGCGGTTCGGGCTGACAAGAGACTACTTGATCTTCAGAAATACCTCAATACCTCCATGAAGCCGGCTGGACATCGCAGAATCACGTCGTGGTGTGTACGCAGCCGAGACGAGTGGCAGCGACGAGCGTGGCGACAAGAGTAGCGGAGGAAGTCGGTAGTGTTCTTGGCGATGAGGTATTTAATTCCCTCTCCTTTCTCAGGGGCAACGCCGATGGTTATAGGTCGGCTACACGATTCGATTCGAAGACTTGTCTTCACCGTCTCGGACTCGGATAAAATACATGACGGACGGAATGCTGTTCCGCGAGACAATGGTGGATCCACTGCTCAGTCGGTATAGCGTTATTATGGTTCGTAGTCTCCCTTGATACAGCGAGCGAGATGCTGATGTTGGTGTAGATCGACGAGGCACATGAGAGAGGGGCATATACGGATCTTCTTCTGGGACTGCTGAAGAAGTACTGTCTTCCCTAGCTTAGAGAACTGTATCCTCGCTGATGGTGCATGATAGGATCATGAGGAGGCGACCGGAGCTGAGAGTCATCATCTCGTCGGCGACCATTGATGCGTGAGCCTTTCGACTGGATTCGTGATTGCTCGACAGCTGACGCGCTCGGCAGAGAGGACTTCCTGGAGTATTTCAACTCGAACGCAGATGGGACAGACCGATCACAGGATGATGCTATCGGTAAGCCGCAATCATGCCCACGGGCGCAGTGTGCTGATCTGATTTTCAGTCGTCAGCCTCGAGGGCCGTATGTTCCCGGTCGAGGTCTGCTATCTCAGAGAGCCCTGTGTGGACTACACGGAGGCGGCAGTGCAAACCGTATTCGACATACACATGAAGGTATTCCTTTCTCCTAAGCTTCGGCTACTCTGATGCTGTGATTTTCAGGAGCCGGCTGGAGACATCCTTGTCTTCTTGACGGGACGAGAAGAGATTGATCAGGCTTCGCAACAGGTCGCTGATCGAATACAAGGGTATATCCAAAAGCTCTTATACCTGCATCCGAGATGAACAGATCTCCTAGGCTTCCAAAGGCTGCACCGAAAATCCTTCCACTACCTCTCTATTCGACCCTGCCACCCGAGGAGCAAGCCTTGATCTTCGATGCGGCTCCAAGAGATACCCGTAAGATCATCCTCGCAACGAACATCGCGGAAGCAAGTGTCACCATCGACGGGATCAAATACGTTGTCGATTCGGGCTATGTCAAGGTCGGTCTCCCTTTGCCCCAGACCGGCCTTCGCTCACGATAGCGCAGCTCAAGACCTACAATCCCCGCACATGCATGGATGTGCTATCCGTGACCCCTTGCTCCCTGGCCAGCGCGAATCAAAGAGCCGGTCGAGCCGGGCGGACATCCGCTGGCAAATGCTTCCGCCTGTATCCATCATCCGCCCTTCCCTCGCGCAATTCCCGATCAGCTATGCCGATAACGACTCCTCCCGAGCTCACTCGCTCCGACATCTCCCTCTACCTGCTTCAGCTAAAAGCATTGGGTATTGACAATCTCGCCAAATTTGACTTTATGAGCCCACCGCCTAGCGAGATGATGATCCGAGCGCTGGAATTCCTGTTCTGCCTCAAGGCGATTGAGGACGAGGGGAGGTTGACGAGACCGATGGGAGCGAGGATGGCGGAGGTACCGCTGGACCCGATGATGGCGGCTATCGTTCGTCCGGGAATACCGATGTTTCAACCGCTAATTTGGCTTCAGCTGCTCAACTCACACGACTTCAAGTGTGGGGAAGAGATTCTGACCATTGCGGCAATGACACAAGTCCAGGTGAGCTCGGATGATACCGGTCACTTATGTACACGCTAACATCCGGCCAGAACGTCTTCATTTTTGCCGATGGAGGTACGAAAGCGACGATGGCGGAGCTCGAGCGGCGGAAATTCACAGCGGAAGAAGGGGTAAGCTGGGCTCGATCGTTATGGAAGGGCAAGCTGAGCTGACGTGTTCAGGATCACCTCACCCTCCTCAACGGTACGAAGACATCTTGCTTAGATTCAGGATGCCGGCTGAGCCAGACGATAGCTTACAACGCCTTCATTCGATATGGCACCCGCGACAAGCAATGGTGCGGCAATCATCGGATCAACCACAAGGCCCTGTCACGTGCCGTGTCCATCCGCAAACAGCTGAAGAAGTACCTTGATCGGTTTGGAATCCCTGCGATCAGCTGTGAAGGCGATGCCAAGCGGTTAAGGCGGTGCCTTGTCACGGGCTACTTCAAGGTCGGCTGCCATCAACAGTACGCTGGAATGTCGCTGATAGATTGACAGAATGCCGCGAGGATGATGCCAGACGGGACCTATCGCTCCGCTCGAGAGGGCGCCGTGGGTCTGACGATTCACCCCTGGATGTGACTAACATGTGATCAGGTGCTGAACGTACACCCTTCATCCGTGATGTTCACCCGTCAACCCGCAACGGGCTGGGTGATCTACCACGAAGTCGTGGAGACAACGAAGAGCTTCATGCGGGATCTGACGGTGGTCGACGAGGAATGGCTCGTTGAGCTGGCGTGAGTAACCGTCGGCCGATGCAGCCTGGATGAGCCTGATGTTTGATTCGGTCTAGACCGCACTTCTATACGTTCAAGGGAGGAGGGTTGAAGAAGCATTGATAAGGGGTTGATATTATCTGAGATGCATCGTATCTCATACATTGTCGCGAATGCGCTCCATAGGAACGATTTCCCTTCCTCTCCAGACAGGGATGCGGCCAAAATTGCCGAGAAGATATTGTATAGGCCCGCTCTCGTCCCGCCGGGTCCGGAGATTAGATTAGATTCCTGGAAGGTCGGCTTCCCTACCCAAATTCCCGTTTTCTCCGTTCGCTTCGCTGTTTTCTCACTGCAGAAACAACCCGAGATATACTGGACCGTCGCCGACGAGAAGGCACTTGTACACTTCCTACAAAGCCTCCATGAGTGTTGGTAAAATCAAGACTGGAGGCTAGCGTCTTCACCAAATCACCATGACCTCCGCATCCTTCACCACCGACCCCCATCGACGGTACTCCCGATTCCGACCCTGCATAGACCTCCACCAAGGTATCGTGAAGCAGATAGTAGGAGGAACACTCGACCTCACCCCCAACTCCGCTGCCGGCCCATCACATCTCCGAACGAACTTCATCTCCGAGTCCGTCTCTTCCCCTCCAACCTGATCCAACTGACGAAAACGAGTGAATCTAGGCATTCCCCGTCGTACTTTGCAGACCTGTATCGACAGAATGGACTGAAGGACGGACACGTCATCATGCTCGGGCCGGGGAACGATGATGCGGCGAAGGAAGCGGTGGGGGCTTGGACAGGGGGATTCCAACTTGGCGGAGGGATCACGGTCGAGAACGCGGAGGAGTGGTTGGAGGCTGGGGCTGAGAAGGTTGGTGGACCCAAACTTGGTCTGATGTGATTGGGTGGACAGAGCTGATGAGGGATAGGTGATCGTGACGAGTTACGTGTTTCGCGAGGGGAAATTTGATTTGGGGAGATTACGAGCCATGTCTTGGGAAGTTGGGAAGGAGAGATTGGTCGTGGATATCAGGTGGGTGTATCACAAGTCCCAGTGGGTTCTCGGCTGAGAGCGTGTGATCGCTTTTAGCTGTCGGCGGAGGGATGACGGATGGGTGGTAGCGATGAATGGGTGGAAGACGTTGACCGACTTGACCGTCTCGAAAGGTGAGTCCCCCGTTTTCCAATTGTGCGATCTTTCTGCCCAAGCTGATCTGGCCAATAGAGAGCATAGCATTGATCGAGGGATACTGCTCGGAGCTGCTCGTTCATGCTGCCGACGTGGAGGGCCTATGTCAGGGCATCGACGAGGAGCTGGTATCGAGTGCGTACAGCGCTCGTCGAGAAGCGGATTTCAGCTGATGGAAGCACAGGGCTGGCCGAATGGGTGACGATACCCTGTACCTATGCAGGAGGGGCACGAGGTATGCCAATCTCCACTTTGAGCGTCCGGCGGAGATTCTAAGAAGGCTGATGATGAGCAGATCTCTCGGATCTAGCGTTGGTAGACAGGTTGTCTGGTGGAAAGGTGGATCTGACATTCGGCTCGTATGTCGTTTCATCCCACATCCCTTGGACCCCTTCAAAGAACAGCTCCGGTAGTCTCTGTCCATGCGCTGATTGCCTTGACAGGTCTTTGGACATCTTTGGCGGCACCGTCAGTTTCGAGGACCTCGTCGCGGCAGATCGAGCAGCGAAGGAAGCATCTCGGCGCAGATAACGCTGATTTCAGTCACACGGTCTTTGGGCATATTCGAAGATACCCTATCCATGTCCCGATGTACGATGCATCCATGTCGTTATGATAGAGTGCTGAATGGATTATGCTAAAGTGTGGAAACGAATGATGACGACCTTCATGAGACCTCCTTGGGCGCTTTCCTCTTTCTCCCCTTTCTTTTCCCTTCAGCTGAGTGCTCGATGATTTCGCGCTCCTCTTCCTCTCCGTCAGATGTCGGAATGTCTCCATTAACCAGCTTCTTGATCGGCTTGGTCGCGCTCGGTGCCGTAACAGCTGAAGGCTCTTCATCCACAGACCTGCCATCGATGAACATGGGAGGTGCCGGCTTCGGTGGGACAACATCTCCGTTTGTATGAACGTGACCATTGGGCAATGCGTCGTACGGTGTCTTTGCATTTGTGACCTCTGCGCTGACGTCAATTTGGGCAACCGCATGGATCAGGTAAACGTACTTGAAGCCAGTGTCTCCCGAAAGAAAGCCGTAAGATCGCGAACCTCCTCATCGGTGACTGGCCGAGTCCTGCTCTCCTCGACTGCCGGCATCGGCAACGGGGGTGCTGAATTCGGCTCCTCATAGATGATCTGATCTGTTGCCATTGCATCGTCCTCCCTTACACCGGAAGTCTTGACAGACAGAAGCTCTTCCATGAAAGCATCGAAGAGCAATCCCACAGGCGGCATCGTGTGACTGGGTCCGTCGAAGACCTCGCTTGGTCTGCCAACCTTGCTTGCACGTGGTGGTGGGATTGTCCCTGGAGCGGTCTCAAGATCCTCAAGGAAAGCATCCTTTCCGAACATTTCTTGCCAAATCGAGAGAGGCTTTTTCGTCCCTGGTTGGCCGGCTACACGGTCAGTCTTGGGCGCCGACGAGCTGACGGCACCGCCAAAGCGGTAGACCTCGCCGTTTTTCACGATGCCGATAAATTGGATCCTATCGGTATCGACTGGAGCTGAAGAGGGCAGAGAACAGATGTCGGAGAGCTCTGGCTGGACTTGATACTGCCGGAGATGTTTGGGGTCTGATGGGGAGAAGACGGTGACGAGTGAACGGTTCCGTCCATCGGTGGAGGAAGAGATGAACAGCAACCTCGATGTGTGGCTAAGGAGCTTGTCGCATCGAGTCGACGAGGATGCCCATAAAACTATGACGTATACATCAGTATTCTTCTTCGCCAGAGTGCTTGGCCCACCTCCACAAGACAGTAAATCCCAGACCGCGATACCGCTGCGCTTTCCTGCAGCGACAAGGTACTGCCCCTCGGGTCCGACGAAAGCAACCTTGTGAGCGTCGCTGACTGAAGCGTCTTCCAGCACTTTGAGCAGAATATTGCTGTCGACATCCCACAGCGTGACAACAGCACCATGAGCGAGAGCAACGATTGTCGCGTCGGACGAAAAGGCGGCTGCGTGGATCGGCATCGAGCGATAGTCAAAGGTTGATCGTGTCGACCAGAACACTGCTCAATGTTATAAGCATTGTCATATTTGACAGTACGGCAGCGCGATGAAGTCCTCAGAAGGTTGAAGATATGGGGTCCACAGACATAGACATGTTCGGACTGTTGAGCTTGTATAGATTGCTCATCATAGGACGCATACGCTGCCGCTGTTTCGGGAGGGGAAGTAAACATTGACTCACGCTCGACAACGTCTGGTCTGTTCGCCGCGGTCTTGCCTGAAGGAAAACCTGATCAGCTCTTGACCCCAAGTGATGGAACGCGTTTAGACAGGACGAGGTGGAGTCAGGATTGCAGAACAGGACTCTACAGCGCTCAAAAGAGCTAGCAGAAGAACGAAGGTTATGTGATATGCTGTTCATCTTGGAGTGTAAAGAAAGCAGGATTCGAAAGAGGGAATATAGTGCGCCCACCTTGTTCACTCTTCTTCGCTTGGCGAACCTGCCATAGCTTCGCGGTGCCATCAATCGCCGTCGTGAAGAGGTGCAGGGTAATGGTGTGATTGGAGCTGATATCTGCCTGCGGTATGGGCGAGAAGGCAAGCGTCGAGATGTCGGAGAGCCCGTGCGGCCGGGGGAACTGGGTATTGACAACGTATCTTCAGCGACATGAGCTAGTGACTTTCTTCACTGCACCGGAATGCTTACTTATGCCCATCCCACCGCCAAATCTTCAGATTCTTGACCATCCCTCCGCCCTCCACCTGGTCTCCTTTCCGCCCCTCCATCGTCGCCATCCATCTCGATTCGCCATCCTGCACGTCGGAGAAAGCAACCTGCTCGACAGCAATGGGCTCAAGCTCCTTGTCATCCCTCCGACTGATTCGATTGGATGGGACGACCTCGAGGTCGAAGAGGATAGAAGAGGTCAAGGGATCGATGAATTGGAGTGTTGAAGGATGGGAGGAAGGGACAACGATGGCGCCGGTCGCGGGATGTAAAGCGAGAGGTAAAGGCATATTGTCCGATATTGCCCGAAGAGGGTCTATGACTTGTCAGGCCAGACTCCTATATGTAAAGAACCAACTCACCGAGTCGTACGCTTCGTTCAACAGTAGACACAGTCCCGGAAGCCGCCCCGACTCGGACCACGCTCCCATCTGCAAAGCCCATCCACCACTCTTCCTCGACTCCTCGCGAGCCCCGTCTCACCGCCAGACTGAGGATCGCGGTCCCACCCAGTCTCGGGATATACTGCCTCTTTCCGGATGCTAGATGCCATTGCACGAGGACGCTCTCCTCTCCGACAGATAGTAGCTGCGCTCCAGATGGGGTGAAGGCGATAGCCGAGACTGCGTGAGCGTGCCAGTGCAGCGATGTCGTGGGCAACCGCTTCTCCATGTCGATCTGTCCACCCGACTCCTCTATGCCCGGCTTTTGTGCTGCTACGGCGTCCAATTGCCGGAATGCGGCTTCTAGACCATGCCAGAGTCGGATTATACCCCTGGCATCCCCTGTCGCAAACCACTCCTCTTCAACATTTCGCCCTCCGAAAACTCTTTCAGGCGAGAAAGCGCCGCATGTGAAAGGTTGATCTGACACGAGTTTGATGAGTTTCGGCACCCATACATCCGGTTTGCTGGCATCCGGAGCGGAGGTAGGGAGGCGAAAGGTGTAGGCTTTGGAGCCAGCGAGAGCGACGAGGTAGGTCGATCGTGGAGAGACGAAGATGGCGGCAGGGGGAGCGGAGACTCTCGCAACTTCCCGGGGCGATCCCGGATTACCCTTGGCAGGTGGAGCCAGGCTTGCCCTCACAACCCGATGATTGTCTTCGATAACTTGATGACCATGAGCATCCTCTCGACCGGAGGAAAGTCTGACCCACTGCCCATATCCTTCTTTTTGTTCATCTTCATCCTCTGCTTGCTCGTCTTATTCCTCCCAGTGCGCTCATGTGTGATCGTGGCGAAGATCCACCATTTCCCCGCTACCTCACCGATACACATTTGCCGGACCCGACAGGGTACTCCGTACATAGTGATGGTCCGGATCAACCGGCCTTCGGACCAGTCCCAGATTTTGACGGTACCGTCTTCCGAGCTCGTCATGAGCTGAAAGGGATTCGTAGGAGACAATAGGAGGGAAGTGATGGGTTGCTTGTGACCTTGAGAGTGGTTTGAGCACAACGTGGATAGCCGAGCGAAGCTCGGTGGGGTGGAGGAATGGACGTGTATCGACGTCTTAGCGACGGTGAAGTAAAATCTGCCAGTCTCTGATCAGCACATTGTCGGCCAAGGAGGAAATGACCTACCGTCCATCTTTCGACCACACAGGAAGTATCCGCAGCACCTCATTCTGAGCAATGGGTAAACAGTCCCAGCTCGGTATCTCCTCCTCTACCTCTTGAGCCCTCTCCTTCCTCTTCTCTTTCGTCGTCTCCTTCGTTTTCTTCTTCGGATGCTTCCCCTGCTCCTTCTCCCTTTCCTTCCCCTTAATCTTCTTGCTCTTCTTCACCGGTCGCTGTTCAGTGGTACCCTTCTCCGACGCCATCTCTCTGTGATGACGTCTGAAACGCTTCCTAGTCTGAAGCGCTGGTTCTCCGGGCTCAGTAGCAAGGGGTGGCAGCTTGGACGAGCTCGCTTCGGGTTGATCCGGTAGATTCGATGTTGCAGCGAGCGGTGAGTGGCGCTTGGACGGGAAAATCGCGTCTGTATTGGTGGTCTGATGACTTTGATCAACCTGTCGAGACGGTGCGGACTGCTCGAGCGCCTTCGTCTCATCACTAGGTCGTTGATCGATCGCTTCAGGACCGGTAGCCTGATTGATTGCTTCCTTCTCTCGCGGACGCCGCCGTTTGCGTGTTGTCACGACCTCTGAGTCCACAGTACGCTGTATTTGATCCTCCATGACCGCGATATGGGGAGGAAAGCTGTTAGGGAAACTTCAGCTACCTGATCCAGCCAAAATTCTCGGTGAACGGGTAAAACCGGTGTCACGTGACTCAATTCTGCTTCCGTCGGAATAACTTTTCCAAAACGGTGATGGATATTGCATGCATGTAATACAACGAGAGTCAAAGGCCAGACCTCAAAGGGTATCTGGAGGCGGACCAAAAATCTGCACCTTCCCCTGATGATCCCGTCTGATCAGCTGGGCTTGCCACAAGGAGATCCTGACTCACCTTCGAATTCAAGATAGCATACCGATGTGTCGACTCCACTCCGGCTGAAGCATTCGCCTCGATCTCCGCTTCACACAATCCCAGCTCGTCCCTCGGCAGCCAAAGGATCCGTTGCGGCTCCTTCGTTGCGGGATGAAAGAAGGCGTTGGGATCGTTTCCGTCTTCCTGCTGTCGTTGTTGGATGCCTGGTCCGCCAGGAACAGCAAAGTAGGGTTCCTCCTGGTTGCCATCACCTTCGGGATCCGGCGGCTGACCGATCTGACCCATCTCAACGTCACTTGGTGACTTGACAGGCGGACTGGCGCTTGTCGGGATGCTGTCTGTCTCCAATGGGAGTTGTCTGTGCTGTTGAGCCGGAGACGATGTAGACGAGGAGGCCGGGAAGGATGGCTTTGGCTTTCCAGTAAGGTGTTCTCGCGAAGAATCGGCGACAGTTGCTCGATCATTGTCGTTCTCGCCCACACTGCTCCCATCGTGACCGACTTCCCTTGGCATCCCGTATGAAAGGTGCGACAGTGACAGGGGAAGAGAGTGGATGAGGGGCGCGTACGACACGATGATCAGGTAATGTGCGCCAGCCTACTGACGGTCAGCGAGGATTCTCGGAGTAATACAGCAACTTACGGTGCAGACAATGAGGATGATCATCAAAACGCCTTGAGGGATAGCTGAGACCTTGTCGTCGACGTCCCTTGCCAGGAAGAACAGCGCACATAAGCATATCTCCTGGATGTACATGCCAACGAAGACATGGGCAATCGCTTTCGGGAAGAACACGCCACCGGTGTCGCTTTCGGGTGGTTGATCATAGACCCAGATGAACAGGTACTTGTAGACCAGGGCGGAGAGGACGAAGAAGGCCGCGCCGAAACCGTTGATAACAGGCGAGATGACACAGTATGCGATCACTATAGCGCATTCAGCTCAACTCTGATTCAGAGCAAGGAGGCTGACTAATGACGGCATAGACAGTAACGCCAGGGAATGTTGTACCCCAAGACGCAGTCTGCAGCTTGTACCGGGACTGGTACACCGATCGCCTAGACCGCCGCATGAGCGACCCTTCTAAGGCTATAGCTCATCTGACTCACGGGGATCCTCCAAGCAAGATGACCTTGACGTAGTACAGCAGAAGGGTGATCGCTTGCAGCAAGGTGCCAACCACTCCGGTGAATTGTGTGAGGGTGAGCGTGATGAAGAATGTAGAAGCTGTAGGCATTTGCTGAGCAAGGATCGTGGCGACCGACGAGGGGTTCTCCGCGAGAGGCTTGACCGAGCTGATCAGGCCGGACGCCAAGGTGACGACGAAGAAAGTGTGCTAATCAGTGTCAGCGAGTCTGTCAAAGCGACGAGCAGGGATCATGCTCACCACGACGAGGAAGATGAAGTATCGCGTCATCAGGTCCAGCTCGACATTCGTCTTGCTAGGGATGCCCTCGAAAGCCGCTAGCTCTGCAAACGAGGTCAGCAGGAACTCAGCCGGAAGAAACTTCGGACGCCCGTCTCAAGACCGTTGGGAGCAGTAGCATGAGAAGGGCGAGCAGTACTGGCGGAAGGATACCGCAGATGACACCACGCAAAAGTGCCTTCGCGGTGGAGGTTCCATTGAGCCAATCGAGCCATGACAGCCACTTATATGTCGTAGTCAAGGTGCTGATATTGGACAAAGCGCCGATAAAGGCCACTACGTCCAGTGATCAGTATCAGGCAGCTTTCCAGCTCCGGGAAGGGGGAGCGCACCTGGGAAGGTCCACAGCAAAATCAAGCCTCCTGTCATCGCGTATGAAAGGGCTTGTCGGACATTCTGCTCGTACGGGTTGAGGGAGAGGTTGCGCCAGATGACGTTTACAGGTGATTGCTCGATGTAACGCTTGTTCATCCGATACCTGCAATACGTCAGCTAACAGAAGCTATATGGCCGCACTATGTGACTCACGGCTGATGGTGCGCAAGGCATTGCGCAGCGATGTGGGCCGCGATCTGCTGGTTGAAGTGGATGAACGCCGAGTTGAGAGGAGGGTACGTCTCCTCCCCAATTCCGGGAGTGTCGATATCCTTTTGCAGCTGGACGCGACTTTTTTCTAATCCCTGCGTGCAACTAGCTATCTCTCTCCTCGCCCAATCGATCTTGTCGACCGTTTGCCCGATTCCAAGCCAGCCAAGACCGAAAGGCGCCCATCCAGGTTTGAGTCGCATGGTCGGACGCAAACTACGCGGAACAAGCTGATCCGCCAGACCCAGCGCTTTTGGGTCTGACGGCATGGTTTCCTCCGAGTGGGACTCTGGCGTCTGTATTAATTGCGGATTGATTGGACCGGTCAACTGCTCAGAGACTGGCTTTTGCTTCGCTTCGAGCTTCCCTCTCTTCTTCTCTGTATCGATGCGATGTTGGCGAGCGAGCTTGATGAGCTTGACCTGCGCTGATTCAAGCTTCGCGCTAGCCTTGGTTCGTCGTTCCCATAAATCTGGCATTTCCTTCAGATTACTGGAAAATCTGCGTCAGGGATCATTGGCATGTATCAACATGTAGCGCACCGAGTAAGCCATATCCGCTTGACACCTCCAGGAAGATGCGCGAAGAGCTGTTCGAGCTTCTCCTCGTCCAAGAAATTCTTAGGGATACCGGTGACCAGCACGGTGTTCGCCTGAGGCAGCTTTGAATGCGCCGGATTGATAAGGTGTTTCTGGCGGACGATGAGCCAATGATCCATCTCAACCCAAATGAGATACAGGATCCAGACTGTTGTAGCATAAGCTTCTTTTTTGGTACAATATGGACAAACTCACAGATGAAGCAATAGTCAAGAATCAAATGCGCCCAATACCTCGACTGCTTGTTCTTCGCGACATTCCCAAACGTCAATCTGTCCAGCCCAGATTTGTGATCGACATCCGAGTTGGCCGCGTCGACGGGTAGAAGGATAGCCCAGGATAGGAGCCAGATGGGGACCATGGCTTTCGACATCATGATGAGGAACCGGACAAACATGTAGGGGTCGACACCATTCTTCTTGAGGATCTCTTCGGGATCGGCTGCGGCAGGTCAGCGGGCTGAATCGAAGCTAGTCGAGGAAGCATTGTACCCTGGATGATCCGCCAGATAGGCCAGAGAAGGTGGTTGCCGAGCACTAGAGCTTGGATATCCTTCGGAGGGATGTAGGTTCGCGGCTCGTAGCTGAAAATACCATCGAATCAGCACCCTCACAGACAGGACGCCTGCTGAGTGCGATCTCGGCACTCACATAGCCTTGATGAACCTCCTGAACAAGATGAAAGCTACGAACTCCCCTCCTGCAATCGCAGTATTCGCCACGAGCGAGGTAACGAAGGACGAGGTCGTTGAGAGAGTCGCGTCGGCGTTGGTATTGCTGCGGATCGGGTCAACTCGAGGAATCTCACATGACCGCTGGAGCCGAAAGTCCAGCGAAATACACTCACGACATCGTGACAGAGTGACTTTGGCCGAGAACGAGGAGGGGGCGAAGCGATTTTGGGAGCAACGTGCTGCTGACACGCCAGGGCAGCTGATGTCACCGCATCCGATGAACAGGAGATACTGGCCAAAAATGGATAGGCGAAGCGGTGACTATGATACAACGACGGCCGGCTGGACGAGATTGGAATCCGAACAAGCAGGAATGCGCGAAATCAAAACAAGGGCTCACAGGAGAATGGCCCTGAATTGGAAGGGGGATTGACGTGGGTGTTTCACATTTCACCAGGATTTTAATGGGTTCTTTGCAGTCAAACGAGCAAGCACATGGCACACAAATGGAGCAAGTCTCTGTCCGACATATTTTCGTGCAAGTCGTGCTGCATCTCTAGGAGAGACAATCCTATGCTCGTGACGCCTATCCGAATCTGCTTTCTTCGTAGCTCCCTCAAACCGGCGAAGGCAGCAGCATTCTCCGGGGGTCCTCGATATACTCCTTGATCCGGACTGCGTGAAGTCAGTACATACATCAATAGAGGTATCAGGCGACGGGAGATGGACTGACCGAGGAAAGTGACCGCTTCTCGACCGTCAAGAAGTCGGTGGTCGTATGTGAGCGCGACAATCATGATGGGACGGATGACGATAAGGCCATTGACGACGACAGGTTTCTCCTTGATAGCATGCATTCCCAGGACCGCTGCTTGTGGAAGGTTGATGCTGGGCACGATCAGCTTGATATCTGCAGCTGAGCCCAGGGTACTCACATAGGTGTACCGTATAGAGAACCGAAGACGCCGCCATTCGAGATTGTAAAGCTACCCCCTGACATATCCTCTATCCCAAGCTTGTTGTCCCGGGCCTGCATATGTGAGCCAGGGCGACATTCCGTATCGGATGCGACGCACCTTCTTGCCCAACTCTGCAATAGCCTTCTCGATTTCCACTAATCCCATACCCTCCGCATTCCGCACAACCGGCGTGACTAGGCCCTTGGGCGTAGCAACAGCCACACTCAGGTCCACAAAGTCCCGATACACAATGGCGTCTCCCTCGATACTCGAGTTCGCTGCCGGTAATTCCTTGAGCGCTAAGCATGCTGCCCGGGCGAATGCAGACATGAACCCGAGCTTGACGCCCTCGTTCTTCAGGACACCGTCTTTGTACAATGTTCGGAATTCCATGAGAGAGGACATGTCGATCTCGTTGAAGGTGGTGAGGGAAGCTGCGGCATTTTGCGATGCCTTCAGCCGTTGGGCAATGGTTTGTCGCATGCGAGACATCTTTACCTGAAGGAATGTGTCACGTCAGTTTGAGCTACCCTAGCGGAACCAGTCCGCCCAGTCCGTGAGGCGGAACGGCCGTCTTGCTTCAGCTCGAGACGCACCCTAGTCTCATTCCGACTCCCCACCACCTTATCCTGCTTCGGCTCCTCCTCCTTCTCCTTCGGTGCCGGCTTCTCCTCCTTCTTCGGTGCGGGCTGTTTCTCCTGCGTCCTCGGCGCCGGCTTCTCCTCTTCCGAGCTCTTCATCTTCGGTGCTTTCTCATCCTGTTTCCTATGTGTGTCCTCGCTCGCTCCCTTCTCCTTGCCCGCAGCAGGTGCAGCTTGGTCCTTCTTTCCTTCTTCGGCGTCCTTTGGCTCGGACCGAGCTCCTCCTTCAGGCTTGGCTGGAGGCGGCTCGTCTCCTCCATCCTCTCCCGGCTCAATCTTCAGCAGGTCCTGCCCAACTGAGACGGTTGTGTCCTCCTCGACTAGGAACTCGGTGATCTTGCCTGACATGGGCGCGTTGACAGAAACATCAATCTGGTACCGTCAGCTCAACCAAAACCCGCCAGAGCAGGGCCAGACTCGCTCCAGCGTCAAAGAGTCCACGAGCTCACCTTGTCCGTCTCAATAGTCGCAATCTCCTCATCCTGCTTGACGTAATCCCCGACCGCCTTACTCCATTGTTTCAACGTGCCCTCTGTGATAGATTCGGCCTGTACGGCATCGTCAGCAGGTGGACTGCTACGGCAGCTGTCACAGCTGCGAGAACCAGACCACAGACTGACCATTTGAGGGACTTTGACGGTTTCGGCTGTCTCCGTAATCAGCGCATGACCTCTTTTGCAGGCAGAAAGGGGACTGACCTAGGAGTAGTGATGAGGAGTGGAAAGCTCGGAATGTAAGGTCTCGTTGCCGAATTAAGGGGGATGAGCTATCACACGATAGTTAGTCGCTAGCAGCGAATAACGAGAGGGCCTGTATGGGATACGCACAGGAGAGGTCTAGGTTGCTGTCGCGCAATACTCGCCAAACCTCTCAAACACGACCGCCGAGCACCTAAGGAGTTCGAGCTCTTCGCGGCGGCAGCAAGAGTCCGACATGGTACTCGAATCATGGCGAGGACGAGGAGGAGGGGAAGGGAAAGCTAAAGTGTGTTACTGAGGGAAGTTTCCGAAACGACGTGCTTCGCTAGTGGACAAAGACAGCAACGCCTCGAGCTATGACCTGAACGGTGAACCGGGTTTGTGGAGAAAAGCGGAGGTTGACCCGTGGTTCGGGAAATCCGCCGCGCAAAGCCGAAATCAAGCCGGAGTACGGAAGTGCACCAAGCCATTCCGTTCACAATGGGTACAGATGTCTTGATAGATACAATGCTAGAGAACTCACTCCCACTCTCCCGTCCTCATCAAATGAGCAAAGACCCCTCCTCTTGCTATGAGCTCATCATACGACCCATCCTCTGCGACTCGTCCATCACCAAGGCAGATGACGCGATCGCACCGCCGCATGGCCTCAACGGAATGAGTGATGAATATCGTTGTTCTCATCTACACAGTCCAATCAGCAGGATTAATCCCATTCGCTGGCCAAGAGAAACACACATCCTTGATTTTGACGATTGTATCCAACACAGCCCTCTGATTGTCCACGTCCAACGCGCTCGTGCATTCATCCAGGATCAGGATGTTTGATCTCCGCACCAGAGCCCGCGCGATTTGGAGTCTCTGCGCTTGACCACCCGAGATAAGGGAGGCGTTCTCGCCAACTTTGGTATCATATCCCTGCGGTAGGTTTTGGATGAAACCATGGATGTTCGCAGCTTTTGCCGCACGATGGATCTCTCCAAGGGGTATGTCCGATCCATAGGCGATATTTTCCGCAACGCTGGCATCGAAGAGATTGGCACTCTGGCTGACCACAGCGATGTGGTTCCGCAGCCATTTGACATCCGCCTGATGCAGGTTGAACCGGTCCATTCGAATCTCTCCGGAGGTGGGCTCGTACAGCCGTTGGAGCAGAGCGGCGATGGTCGACTTCCCGGAGCCGGACGGTCCGACGATGGCGACATATTCGCCTGGTACCAGCTTGAATGACAGGTCGGACAAGACGGGGATGTCAGGGCGAGTTGGGTAGGCGAATGTTACACGATCGAAGTGGACGGTGCCGGTGATTGGGAAGCGGAGGTCGCCCTCAGCTTCTCTGGCTCCAACAGGTAGCGCAAAGAGACGGTCGAAATCGGTGGCGGCGACTTTGGCTTTCGTAATGGCAGGAACTAGACATCTTCAGTACAAGCTGAAGCGGTAGATGAATGGTGTCACTGAAGTCAAGCATTTGCGTCCCGAAAGTCAAGCTGAACAAAACCAGATTGTATACTTGAAGCATCTGATGATAATTGAGGTAATTCCTGAGCATGAATTGGAGGCCCGCCCAGTTCAGCAAACCTGTTACGTCTGTCATCTCCAGGAACACTCCAGTATCGTTGCAATTCACTGACCTTGCGCGAACAGGGGTAGACCTGCCGAAGCTCCCATGCCGATAGCCATGATCCAAGCAGACCCCCGCCCGGACTTTTTCGCTGCGATGGTATCTTGTTGAAAGTTCTCTCGGAACGCCCCGTCCAGTGCCATCGCTCTGATGCCACGGATATTCGCGATGCTCTGCTCACGTCAGCAGAGTTATGGATGAGATTGCTGCCGTACTCACTTCGTAGAAAGTCCTCGCGACGGCCTCTCGCTTGAGCTTATTCGTCACCTCTGCCTTCCCAATCACCGCCTCGTTCACCACCATGATCATCGCGAACACCGGTGCAAGTGCGATCCCAATCAACGTCAACTTCCAGTCGACGACCATAGCCCATATGATTCCTAGTCCAACCATAGCGATGAACACACACATTTTGCCTAAGACGGACCCCATCAAAGCCCGCATATCGTCGGCGTCCTTGATGAGGCACTGAACCAATCTTGATGGGGAGTTCTTGGTCTCGTCAAACCAAGCTTTGTCTTGCGAGAGGACCGAGCCGAATGCGGTACCTCGAACGGAAGTGGTCCAACGAGCCGCGAGCGCGTAAAGACAGTACTCCTGGGTGAAGTCGGCAAGAGCCTGAACGGCGCACAAGCCAAGGACGATGATCCCGTATTTCGTAAGAGAGGGATCCGTTCCACCTGTGCCAACGATGGCCATGAGTTTGGCAAGGTATGATGCCCAGATAGGCGTGGAAACACCATGGCCGATCGAACCGATAATACCGAGACAGAGGAGGCACTTGTTGGGCAAGGTTGGGTAGAAGTGGATGATGAGCGCAAAAAGTCCTCGAGATTTAGTTGCCGATGCCTTGACGGGAGGACGGTCGGTTGCCACCGTGAGGTCCGCTTTCTTCAGGTCATCATCGACGCCCTCGCTGAGTGTCCGATTCTGATAATAAGAGTAGCGAAGGACATTGACTTCGTCCTTCTCAGATGGGGCAAGCTCAAGTCGCTTGTCTAATATGAGACTGCCGAGGTGAATAGAAGCATCGTAGCTAGGCCCAGTTATTTGGCTGCCCCGTCGACCGTCCCCGAAGCTCGTTCGATTACCAGGGCGACTCGAATCCAGGTCTTGCGGTGACCAGCTGAGCCTTTTCTGCGCTATGCTGAGAGGTCGAGACGGCCGCCTCGATTTGAGGTCTTGCGACGCCCAGCTGAGCCTCTTTTGCGCGATGCTGAGAGGTCGAGACATCCGCCTCGAATCCCTCCTATCTTCCGATATGGATGATCGACCGCCGCGAATGTATTCGTCCAAGATGTCGAGGTACATCATGCTGTTTGGACGCAATCCTGCAAAGCTTAGCGTGAGAGCTCGAGCCCTGCCATCTACGGCTGTTTCATCCGTATCCTCGCCATCGAGGATCTCCACGTCATCCGGTGCATTCCGCCATTCCTCCATCTTCAGGGCGATTGGTTCAATGGCCTGCTCGGCTGCCATACGAGCGAATACTCCAAAGCGTCCTTGGCCATACATGGGCGTCTTCTTCATGAGGTCTGATCGGAAACCTTGTTCGGCCACGATACCGTCCTGCATGACATAGACGAAGTCGTCCGCTAGGATTTGGGAAAGATCGTGGGTGATGACGATGGTCGTGCGGTTCTTGCGCCATTGCTTCATCGCTTCGAAGACCAGGACACGTGAGGTGGCATCCAGCGCTGACGTCGCTTCGTCTATGGGACATTAGCCGCGCTTTTCTCAAGGAGTAGGAGACGTACCGAGAATCAGAACCGCAGGATCCCTGACACGTGCCCGAGCGATCGCAAGCCGTTGCTTCTGGCCCCCGCTAAGGGCCGATCCTCCCGTCCCGAGCTTCGTCTCGTAGCCTTCCGGCAGCGATTCAATGAAGTCATGTATCATTGCCATCTTGCAGGCCGCAACCACCTCTTCCCGTGTAACGTCTTTCGGTCGCCTAAGCAATCCCATTTTGGGATCGAGACCAGCTCCTGCAAGACCGATCGCGACATTGTCATGGATCGACAGGTCAAATAAGATGCATCCCTGCTGTACCGCTGCGATTTGTACCCGAGTGAAGCCCTCGTCAAGATAGGGAAAGCTCTGATCATCGAGGGAGATCTCTCCGCCATCCGGTAGGTAAAGGCGAAGGAGCAGTTGCGCAATGGTGGACTTGCCAGAGCCTGAACCGCCGACTATGAAGGTCGTTTCGCCGGGAGGGAGGAAGAGGGTCACGTCGCGTAGGACGGGCTGGTCGGGACGGGACGGGTAGGCAAAGGAGATGTTGCGAAGGTTGAACTCGCCACGACATCGGATCGGGTGTATGCCTTTGAGGCTTAGCGGATGTCGTGGAAAGTTGGCCGACTGAGGCGAAGTGGATCGAGAGGAATGGTTGCCGGAACTTTGTCGACCGGACCCGTCCTGAATGACGGTGAGGAGGGATGCCATCGAGTTCTTGCCTTTCGTCATGATGGTCAACTGCGGGACTATCATCTGGAGATAGGTTGCCGCCAGCAGACATGCCCAGAATACTGTCATCACCTCGCCAGCCGATGACTTGCCATCTCGTACCACCTTCGCGCCGTACCAGAAACCGACAACGAATGTTCCGAGGAGGAGGAAGTCGGTCATCCCGATCGAAATTCCCCACACCAACGCTTGACGGACCAGGCTATCCCCGGCACGTGAAATGAGCTTCGTAAAGCGAGTGACTTCGCTCTGTTGTCCATTATACGCTTTGACAGTAGAAATAGCGGAGGAGGCGCGCTCGATATTGGTTGATGCCTCCGCGAAAGCCCGTCGCTCATGTTCGTAGAGCGGCGCGCAGACGACTTGCGTAACAATCTGGGTAAGAACGACGAGAGGTATGGTGGATATGGTGACTAGGGCGAGGACAGGGGATTTGATCAAGGCCAGGATGAAGCAGAGGAGGAAAGTGGCAAAGTATTGCACAACGAGGCCTAAAGCTTGGGAAGTGCCAAGACGGACATCGTCGGTCTCCCTGGATGTGCCTCAGCCCCTTGTTCCTAGCATTGCATTCGATACGCACCTCAAGAATTTCGCCATGAGACCGCCTGCACCGATTGCCTCCCCCTTCTTCTCATCCTCCTCGTCCACCTTCATCCCCATTCCTGTATCGAACCAGTCCATGCCCTTACTTTGCACACCTTCGTATATCGCCGTCCTCAACCTACTGACCAGGGTCTCTCCATGCCGGGTCCAGAGCACGCCTTTGAGATAATTCAGACCGACCGCTATCAGACCAGCCACTGCCAGTTGAATCGTCGTCTTCCGTGTGCCGCTGATAAAGACGGCCCTGTCCGATGCCGTTGCGGATTGGGTGTCAATGGGATAGGCGGTAAAGATGGCGAAGGAATTGCCAATAACGATGGACATGTAAGGTTGAACGAGAGATCCTGCGATGGAAACGAGGATGGCGGGGAAGAGATGGACCAGGTAGTCCCGTCGTCGAGAGAGTGCGAAGACGCCTCGGAAGGTGGGCTTGACGGGTATTGCGGACCGCTGAGGTCGAGGTCGACGTGCGGGAGTTTGTGGCGATGTTATGTCAGGATGCTGCTCCAGTGTTGAAACGGGTATTGGCGGTAATGCAGGGTAGAGTGACCGCCTCGCCTGTGAGATCGGGCTGATTCGGTCCAGTTGTGGGCCAAAGGTCATCACATCCCCGTGGATATCCCGCCCAGGCGGTGAAAGGCGTGCGAACTTGTATCCAGGCATCGTCTTCTGCCGCCGAGCGCCTCCACCAGCGTATTGGAATACGAATGGATCCTCATCCTCCACCTCCGCCGTCATTGTCTCTAGCAAGATAGAATGGCGGTCATCGAAAGGCGATTCAGCGGTACGGCGAGGTGTGATGGGTGAAAGCTCTGCGTCGTTGCCGAAACGGGCTGGGAAGGAGGATGGAGGAGTGGAATGAGGGGAATGATATTGGGTCGGAGGCGAGGAGGGAAGAGCAGTATTCACAGCTCGCGAGAGCGTTGAAGGGGTGGATGGGGAATCGGAGGACGATTCTCGAGAGGGAATTCTAGGATTTTGCTGCCGAGGTCTGTCAGGTGTTGAAGGAGGTTGGGTTCGCACCGGCGGGTACCTCCAATCTGGACTTGCAGGTGTCACGGAGGGAGGTCTGGAGAATGCCGGAGAAGGGGTGACTTGTCTAGGCGCGGAAGAAGCTCGAGCCGGACCGCTAGGAGAGAGGGAGAGAGAAGTGGGAGAAGCTGACATTGTTGCCTCGCGGATTGGGTGATGCCTTTTGGCGATCACTAGGCACCTAACTGGGTGGAACGTCGATCAACCCCCGTCCTTTAGGCGTTACGTCACCGATTTCTAGCACTGTAAGCTGGTTGAAGGTGATGTGTACGACACGACATAGTCAACCAGTCAGCTCTTCTCTCCCGGCAACATCAGAAATCTCCCTGCTCCTTTCCGAGATATCGGCGGCATACTTCTCGCATTCTTGCGGCGCCTCTCTCCACGTGAGTCGAGCTCAAAAGATCTGGCCCTGATGGCTTCTCGAAGCTTCAGCATTGTCCTCCAGCGGCACCTAGTCACTGCAACGGGGTAAAGAAGCACGTCGGGAAGGAGAACAATAGAAAACGCAGGAAGCCGACAGGCTGTGACCAACACGTGTTCAGGCCGGCGACAGGGGCCAGTGCCTGGCGCCCCTTGCTACTGCAAACTCGATTATCACCGAAATCCCGGAGGTGGTAACGTGGGTAGTAAGGCCTAACACGTCGCCCTGTAGATTTATCTGAATACGGTGTCGCCCTGCTTCGTGGCAAGTCACTGCTCGCCGCTTTGATCTGGGATGGTCTTAGGGTCCCATAGCTGTCGAGCTCCCGCAAGTGACTATTTTACTTGGACAGTGACCAGGGTCGACGGTTTCATCCATTCCGCGATGTCTGCCTGGTCATGTTACAGCGCGAGAGCTAGGCTTGCAGGCGATATATCCCAAACGGGGACTTTCACTTCTGGACGGCCCGTTCAGTAGACCGGCCCGGGATCCGAGTCCGGCGGTAAATTGATAGACGCGCCTTCTCTCTACCTGTCTTCCGCTGATGTCACGACCACACCTATTACCTCGCACACCCAGCACAACTCGTTCATGATGACTTCCGCTTCGAGGATCACAGGCTTCAGTGTACACGGTGAGTATTCCGCTCACAGATGATCCCCTACTTTCTAACCTTCGTCCGCTCGAAGCAAGAGTGACATCCGCGATTGCAGCTCTGTTCATAGTGTTAACATGCTGATAGCTTCCTCTAGATGTTCGCTTCCCGACGGTATGCTTATCAAAGATCGCCTGAGGTTTGACTGATCTAGCATTTCATGCTCCCAGAATGTCACCGGTGACGGGACGGACGCGATGTGAGCTGATTCTTCAGTTGATTCTCTCGTGCCAGCTGAGTTTGACGGTTGCAGGAACAAAGAATGCGACTACTCTTCTGCCTACATCATTGTGAAGACTTCTGACGACTTGAGAGGGCAGGGAATGACCTTTAGTGAGTATACTTCTTCGTGTTTCATTTTGCTTTGATATCCCGCTGAAGGGCTCTTCTAGCCATTGGTCGCGGTAACGAAATCGTTAGTACATCACTCTCACAGCCGGATGATCACTGTAGGCTCTTATTGACGGTGTACCTGCTGCAGGTATGCTTCGCCATCACCGAAATAGCCAAGCGCATCGTCGGGATGGACGTCGAGTCCATCTTCGCCGACATGGGCGCGTTTTGGCACTTCCGTATGTCCACCTTCCCAGCTCAAGTCACTGCTTAGTACTGACCCTGAACTCTCTCAGTCGTCGCGGACCCCCAACACCGCTGGCTTGGTCCCGAGAAGGGCGTGATCCACCTCGCTACTGCCGCCGTGTCCAACGCTATCTGGGATATGATGGCTAAAGCCCGCGGAAAGCCTCTCTGGCGGCTCATCTGCGACTTCACCCCTGAAGAGTATGTCCTCTGCTTGTCTTCCCTAACCTGGCCTCTGACGTGTACTGTAGATTCGTGCAGGCTTGTTCATGGAGATATATCTCTGACGCGATCACGAAGGACGAGGGTATCGAGATGCTGAAGAAGAAGGAAGCTGGCAAGAAGGCGAGGACGGAGGAGGTGATGAAACGGGGCTATCCTGCCTACACCACTTCCGTTGGATGGCTTGGTACGTTCAAGTCACTACGAGGCTCGCAGCAATTGACAAGTCTGGGTAGGATATACCGATGAGAAGGTCCGGCGATTGACGCTATCATCGCTCGAGCAGGGCTTCAACCACTTCAAGGTACGTCAACGCGTCCTCCAACTATCTTCGAAGAATCATCCTTTAGCTCAAAGTCGGTGCCGACCCCGAAGACGACCTCCGCCGCGGTCTCCTCATCCGCTCCATCATCGATGACCCCGCAAACATGCCCGAAGGGGGGAAGGTCGACCCGAACACTATCACTGGGAAGAACGCCGGACCCACAGGCTGTGTCCTCATGGTGGACTCGAACCGTATGTCGCTTGCTTCTCCCCGCTTCTCTTGACTTCGTCATCATCCCTCGGGCATTGTATTCTGGGATCCTGCTTATGCTCGCCGCCAGAGGTCTGGGATGTCCCTCAAGCCGTCGAATACATGAAGAAGCTCGAACCCCTCAAACCGTGGTTCATCGAAGAGCCCACCGCACCGGACGACGTCGTCGGACACGCCGCGATCCGGAAAGCCCTGAAGCCGCACGGTATCGGCGTGGCTACAGGTGAACACGCTCACAACCGCGTCAGTCCCCTACCTTCCCCACTCTGTTCGACTGCTTCCATGATGGTTCTGCTGACGCTCGCATCCAGATAATCTTCAAACAACTCCTCCAACTCGACGCGATCGACATCTGCCAGATCGACTCATGTCGTCTCGGAGGCGTTAACGAGGTCCTCTCTGTCCTCCTCATGTCCGCTAAGTATGGCATCCCCGTATGTCCCCATGCCGGCGGTGTTGGGCTCTGCGAATATGTCGTATGTTCCCCTATCACAACTACTGAGACGGATACTGAGACGTAGATCCATCTCTCGCTGATCGACTATATCTGCGTGTCTGGAAGTATGGAGCGGAACGTCCTGGAGTTTGTCGAGTGCGTTTCCCCTACTTCTTCGATACCGGTGTTGACGGATACCAGCCACTTGCACGAACACTTCCTCTACCCCGTCTCCATCAACGCTCAAGGTCGATACAAGTGAGCCATCTCCCTCTTCCGGGTAAAGCGGCACAGACTGACGGACTCAGCGTCCCCACCGACCCCAAAGGGGGCTACTCGATCGAGATGTACGAAGACTCGCTGGAGGAGTTCGCCTTCCCTGGAGGTGCATACTGGCTCGCAGCAGCGAGAGGCCAAGCCCCACCCCCTCACCACCGTACCGCTGGTCAAACGGTGCACTGATCGTCTCGCCGCGGCAAGGTCACTATATAGAGGGTATCATGCATGTATGTCTGCGATCTACGGTGCCCCTTGACCATCCAGTCCTCCAGAGAAGATCAGCTCGATCGCAGCCTCCACGTTCCCGCCTGTACTCCTAAGCGCCCGGATGTTCTTCTGCGCGTCCCACAGGCCCTGATTAACGTCAGTCTCATCAATCCACTGCTCGAAAGAACTCACCATGGCATTCAGCTGTCCCAGTTGAGTCCCATAGATCTCCTCAGGCGGCCGTGTATCCCTCGGTGCAGGAGGCGCACCAAACCCACCTCCACCAAACATCGCCGGATTGAAGCCAAATGGATTCGCTCCAGGCTGACCTCCAGCTCCAGCAGCTGCGAAGGGGTTCGCCCCTTGCCCAAAAGGATTCGCGCCGCCTTGTCCGAATAGGCCGGCGAAGGGGTTCGGAGAGGGATTGGTGCCGGTACCAGTAGGACCGGCTCCAGCACCAGGAGTGCCGGTTGTTCCGGTCGTAGTCGTGCCAGTCGACGGTGTCGCACCGCCCGCTGCACCGGGAGCAAAGAGGTTCGGGAATGGCTCTGTGGGTGCAGTCGCTCCTTCTGCTCCCTGTGCAGCTCCTGTTGCTCCTGCTCCAAATCCACCCATTCCGCCGAGTCCTCCCATACCACCCATGCCACCCATCCCGCCGCTACCACCTGGTCCACCCATTGCTGATTGCATCTGCATCATCTGTCATCCGATCAGCGTTGTATCTGAGTGATCGACCGGAAGAAGGGAAGAGGCTGCTTACCATGCGAAGAGTGTCGGGATTGCTCATCATCTGTCGGACCATGGGATTGTTCATCATTTGTCGGATTTGAGGTCCCATGCCTGCGAGCTGAGGATTGGACGCAATGATCTATTACGTCGAGGGAAAGAAGGTATGTCGTCCGATAGGAGAGGATTGGGGAGAGGATATCGGGGTATGACAAAGCGAGGAAAAGATCAGTGAGGAGAAGGGTACACAGACGCCAAGGGATAAACTCGTCAGCTATGACACCTCGTAGTTGAGAGGGACCGACCTGATCCACCACCTCTGGCCTCGACATCATGTCTGACATACTCCTCAGAAACTCCGGATTCTGCATCATGCTCGCCATCTATCTCTCACCATCAGTCCCGTCCATCCCACCACAGACATCCAACGCACAGCATTGGGATCATTCAGGTTATCGAGACCCTGCATCCCCGCAAAGGGGTTGAACCCCGCCAATCCCTTCGCCACCCCATCAGCCAAGACTCTCACAACGAAGCGCTTCACTCACATGATGGACGTTCTCGACTGAATCCACAGGATTTCCGGCGACGTTCAAACCCGTTCCCATCTGCGGTAACCTCGGCATCCCAGCTCCTGCGCCGGTCGATGTGGAGCCTGTCGATGTGGGTTCTTGAGCGGATTTTGAAGCGCCTTTCACCATGTGGATCGTGTGGCCGGTCTGTCCTCCTCATCAATCCCCACCCTTCACAGATGAAGGGTAGCAGACCTGGATCTTGTACTGAGATATCAGATCTTCATCCTTCAATACCTTCCCTAATCCTCATTCAGCCAGACCAACTGATACAGCAAAAGTGGACACACCCGAATAGATCAGCCTTTGACGATCCTTTTCCACATCGGATTCGCTGGCGATGGCCTCTTTGAGCTCGAGCACGGACTTGGAAGGGGAGATGGAGAGGGTGAGCTTGAGCTCGGATGGGCCTTTCACCGTGCTGTTGTCGCAAGGGGTTAAGTTCAATGACATCATGTGGGATTGGTCGAGCAGGACGAACATGTGAATTTCAGGCTGAGCAGACTCCTCCTCGGCCATCTTATCTGAAAGGCGGAAAAGAAGAGATGGAGAGTATAGGAAAGAAGGGTCTAGCCAATCAGGAGGAATGTCAAGCAAGACGCAATCTCCGATCGGCCTGGCCGGGGAAAGTGGCGCAATCTTTCCACCGTGTTCTTTGCATCCTCCACCCCACCTATCGGCTCACAAGCTGTTGTAAGACTCTCAGACCCCCCCCCCAATACGTGTCAAAGAGCAGTGCAACTGAGCATGCATGCTACGCCTTCTTCTCCCCAGACAAGCTCCCCGTCAACCTCCTGTAAAACATCATCAACCCCTCTCCAAACCTCGGTTCCTTCCGCCCATTCGCAGATGGCGGCGCCCTGATCGATCCGAAGACGCTCTCTATCCGCTTGAACGAGAGTACGACTTCTTCCTCCGTCGTTCGGAGCACGTTCGCCTCGCCAAAGTCTAAGCGGTAACCTTTCAGGTATTTCTGCAGGAGCGGAGAGCGGTCGATGAACGATGGTCGCAGGACTTGCAGAACGAGGTACTTGGCGCGAGCTAAACGAGTCGTCAACTCCATCTCTAAATCGAATGAATAGATGGAAGCAGGAAAGACGTACTTTGGGTTTGCAACATGCGGATCATGAGCTCATTCTTCTGGAATTCCTTCCCCTTCGCTTTCGCCGAAAAGGCCAGCGATCCACCGGTGATCATCCTGACGCTCTCCCTCGTCTCCCCTCCCTTCATCTTTATCCTTCTCTGCACAAGCCGCGTCACGATCCTCGTCTGCAACCAAGTAATCGACGGGGAGAAGACCGCAGCCGTGAACGCGACGACGTAGATGAAACCCTCCGCCACGTTTGTATACCAAGCGAGCCACCGATCATTCGATCGATCAGACCGTTTCATCTCCCTGGTCACTCTCATCAGTGGACTGCAAAACAATCATTGGGAGGAAGTGGAGACTGACTCGAGCTTCTCCTTCTCTTTCTCCGTCTGAGCGGGGAAGGTCAACCACCGGACGAGAAAGAAGAAGGGGGAGGCGTAGAATACCCATAGGAATTTGGGATTGGGACCGAGTGGACCTTCGTAAGGACGTGAGAAGATCACACGCTCTTCGATGGTCGTGTTTGGGTCGGACAAGGGGATGGGACGCCATGGCCAATCGATCGGATCGGGGTCGATGGCGGGGGAAGGCGCGGCCACGGAACGAGTCTTAGAGACAGACCAAGGTGCTCTGGTCGAAGTGGAGGTTGAAGTCGGTGGACGAGGGGGAGTGACCGTTTGCGATGGCTTTGGGGGAGACGGGCCGGAGCTATTGGGAACGGCCGACGACTTCGCCGACGACGAGGGAGGGGCGGGAACCGAGTCGCCCTGCGGATTGGATTTCTGGGGCAGCCGGTATTGTGGTCGCACAGTGCTTGAGCTAGTGCCGGATCCAGCGGGCGGAGTGGGAAGTGATGAAGGACGGGACGAGAGCGGGGAGCTCGTTTGCTTCTTCAAGGGTGTTCGGGAAGGTACCGCCAGTCGCACGCTCGAGCTGTGAAGTCCTCGGATACCAAGAGTGGTTCTCGAGGATCCAGCGACCGGCGAGAGTAGCATTTCCAGTTCGACTCGACGTGGGCATAAGCCGAAATTCCGGATCGAAAAAATCAACTTACAACAGCTTGAACCTGATCACCTCCACCCGAGACGGAAGCATTTCCCCTGCTCTGCCAATCGTCGAATCATACCGTGCATGCCATCATGGATATCCTCATAATTCATCCTCCATCCGCCCCTGGCCGTCTCTTTTAGCGCCTGCTTCCTCGCCTTCAGAAGCATCCCCCTCATCTCCCAGCACCCTCTCCGCCATCTGATCCACCGGCCCATCCGCAACTTTCTCTGCCGCCAGATCATCGACACTCGCCGCCAGCGCGCCACCTTCATCGGATATCCGAGCCGCAAACGCCGCGATCTCCTGATCATACACATCCCATTCAGGTATTTGACGAGCTCGGACGAGCTTTGGCTCTTTCTGTAAATCCGTCTGCGTCAGTTATTGCTCGAAACCCTAGAAGAGGACGGACCGTGAGGGGATTTTGACATAAGTCAACTGAACAATGTGATTCAGCAAACCCTTAATCCATCAGGGCGCAACATACTCGTCTTTGCCGTCGCCAAGCTCTCATCGCTACACCAAGTCTGACACCAAAGCCAATCTTGATCGAGCGTGAAGATGGGGATCTGGTCCTGCATCGAGTTGGGCAGATCTTGGTCCAAGTTCGCCAAGGAGTTGGGATCAGCCGAGAGGGCGTGGTATTGCCCTCGGAGTCGGTCCTAAGCTCAATCAGCATTGTTTCAAATTGATAAATGGGGCGCTCACGCCCGTTGCGAGCTGTCGGAAACGTTTGAGGTCGATCACATACAAGGCACTGCGCGATATCAGTGAACAAGAGCCAAGAGGAATGATGGACTGGGTCCCAACCTGATATGATATGGTCTGCCATGTAACGCGTCCTTCCAGTACCCCGTCTTCCAGAACCTGAAGCCTTCCATTTCGGTCCGGTCATTACCCATCGGCGGGTATCCATAAACCCGACCATGCAAGTCGACCTCGACAAGCTCCTTCATGTCGACACGAACGATCTGGTCTAAACGCTGCTGTAGATGGATCTCACCCGGATAAATTTGCTTACCGGCATCAACAAAGATGACCTTGTCGAGGTCCATGGGGAAAAGAACATCGAGGAAGAGGATCTTATACCTATAATAGGCTTGAGACAAGGAACAGCGTGAGGAGTGTGACTTACGCCCAGATGATCCGCTGCTTCTCGGTTTGAGCACGTAGCCAGTGCGGCCACTTGTACGTCACAAGCTCATATCTGGACGTTATGATCAGCAGCGGCATCCATGATTCTCTGTGCTCACTGAAACCCGTACTCCTCTGCGAGGTGAGGGATGAAAGCCTAGACCCGAACATGATGAAGTATTTTGCATTTGGCGGTACTTTCAACTCACCAGGAAAGAAGGCGATAGGAAGTTCTCCTAAGATAGAGTACATGTCAGAAACGCAAAAACGACTTCTGTTCATGATGCACTCACGATAAACCAGAACTTTACCGAGCTATTGGTATGTTTCATTACGCTTAAGATCATGATCGACGAGAAGCGCTGGATGACATATCAGCACATCTTGATCGACAGGGACTCACCAACCTCATACAGAAGGCCCGATGCGACTGTGAAGATATTGATGTCTGCGTGCCTGGTCGTCAAGCTGGTCTCAGTATTTGTCAAGCCGACGATCGATTTGAGCCTATAACATGTCCGATCGTGAGCTTTGTAGCAGGATTGACGGTCTGCTAACGTAGAGAGAAAGGTGCTCGCCAGAGAAGATGGTGAAGTCGCCACAGCGTCTTCGAGGAGAACATTTGCCGCCTCCATACCAAGCCGTCTGTCGAATCTCGGGAGGATCGTTTTTCCTTCAAAGGAGGAGAGGACCACCGCCGTCCCAGTCTCGTTGACGCTTGGGCTGGCCCAGCCCTCGTTCCCCACACTCTCGAGGTCGTACACCTCGGTCCCCCTTCCAGGCCGTATCGCGAGGTGGTACAATCCCGGAGTCGCTTTGAACTGGAAATATCCCAGGTTCGCCATGACCTGCGTATCTGATGCAACTTCAAGTCCGTTCCTGCTGAGCTGCAACTGCAAGCCTCGGGGAGGCACATTGTTGGCTTCTCTAGCGTGGCCCTCGATGAGTAATTGCTTGAGGACGAAAAGAACCTCGGCCGAATTGTGGATAAGGCCCAGGACCAGATTGTCGAGATCATACGGCGAGGTGCTCGGGCTGACTACCCACGACGGCGGTGTGTCCATGCCAAGTGTAAAGATCGGGGTGGAAGGAAGATCTGCAAAGTCAACGCCAGGCGAGACCTCATATCTGAGTCGCAGATTAGCCGGATACGTCACTCATACAAATCATCATACCCATCCACGTCAAATGATAGTTCAGGGGCAAGGGCGAAGCGATAGAAGCGCTTGAGCCTCATCTCCAAATCAATCAGCATTTTTTTCGGTGACCTGGACAGTCATTTACCTCGTTAACCGATACATCGGGTTCCAGGTAGACGGAGACCGCTACATTCTCCATTCCCGAGAGCGTCTGACCAGGGATGAGCTTCTTGATTTGTAAGGACACGAGCCTACCCTCAGGAGAGGCGTCCACCTTTGCGCCTGCTCAGAGACAGGGTCGATCACAGCAGCTACGTGTAGGATCGCCGTTTCAGCTCCGCGGATGGAGAACGACCTGAACGTCGCAAATATCAGCAATGGGCACCCACACAACGTGCTTTCAACCCACATGTCGCCGTCAACGTCCAGCTTCTCGTAAAATCGGCCCCGGGATGCTTGCCCTGGGTTAAAGATTCCCTCATCCTCGCTAGGCTTGTAAGCAGAAGCGATGATCGATGAGGTCATCGAGATCAGTGTAGCTAGTGTGGCTCTGATTCACTCAGCCAGAAATTTCACATATCAAGCGAGATACACACCGGTCAAAGGAAGTGATATCATCGTACATCGTTTTCAGCAGATCTATGACTGGCTTGACGCGTTTGCGATGCTC
>JAABUP010002048.1_pt1 | contig 40569 bp, 60 predicted proteins | sample 5559201 | NCBI WGS metagenome assembly JAABUP01 (sample SAMN10711887, study PRJNA513373) | rock metagenome | isolation source: Antarctica rocks | place: Antarctica | reverse complement strand
CAGCTTGAGGCAGCTCCAAGGTGAGGGATGGCAGCGTGCCCTCACCCCTCAACTCACAGCTGAAGCGGCTGGTAGCAGCATCTCCACCAGACTCTACCACTGCCTCAAAGGTAGCAAAGTAGGAGCGAATGGCATTGGGAACAAAGTGGACTGTCATGAAGCGAGACTCATTGGCTGGGATGATGAGTTGAGCAGGCTGGGCTGTCATAGGGAAGGGGTTGGGGGTCTGGGCTCCCCCAGGCTTGATGCTGAAGTTCACTATGGCTTGCACCTGCTCAGCACACACAACAACTTCATTGCCAGACATGCCCTACACCCTACTTGACAATTAGACCTGACAGTGCATCAATCACTGTTTTGTAAGGTCTGCATGAAGCTGCTGAAGGGCAGGTCCGTGTCAGTGAAGTGACCACTAGTCTCCCACCTTGAAAATGTTAGTGAACTTCAGATTGGCCTTGACACCTGGGTGGGGTGGACCACCGCCGACTGCTGCCAGCACAGCTCCAAAGTCAAACTTGCGCTCTGTGATGGCAAAGACATTGTGTTGAGCTGCCAAAGGGTCCAGCTGACTGCACAAGGTGTGCTCCTCAAAGATTGACTCCACATTCTGGCAGTCAATGCCTGGGATGACTGACTCCCCAGCTATCTCATACATGATGCCTTCAGGGTGGTCTGCATAGTCCCTGCATGTGCATAGTTTGCAGCTTTATGGCAGTTCATGCCAGATGAATTACTACTGTCTTGGTGGACTAGTCTGTATTCAGCAGCACAACAGGTATAGACACTATGATACTCAGCACACTGGCATTGTCGTATGGACTTGCAGGCTAACAAGGGCAAGCGCATGCTCCATGGAGCGGGACAACGATGCTCTTAGACCGGCGACATGGAGTGACGGCACAGTGTAGTTGTAGCATCAGCACCTGTCAGAAACATCAATGCCCACTTGCTGCAAAGACAACTTGGCTCCTTGGGCACTAAAGTTGACCATGATGGTCTGCTTGGCGCCCACTGCCAGGGCAGCTGTGGCTGGCTGCAGGCTGAAGGGCCCCAGGCTCAAGGCAGTTGTATCAGGCACGGGCTCAGCCCCCTTCTTAGCCCCACCTCTGGGCGTGACTTGAGGCACAATAGGCACGACTGCAGCTTCCTGTCAACATCAAACATAAAATATCACATTGCAGCCCTGCATCACTGCTGGCAGTCAGAACTTGTCAAAAACGTATGAGAGTACAAGCAGAGGGTTAGTCAGCAGTGTACCAGGCAAGATGTGATCCTCATGCAGTTCTGGGAGAGGGGGGAGCTTACCAGACCCTTGGCTGGATCAAAGAGGCGCACATTGACTGGCACTTCACCCACATTGGTGACCTCCAGAGTGCGTGGGCCAACGCTTGTGTTGTACATGGCTGGCCCAAAGTTGAGTGCCCTGGCAGGCGTGATGCTGTACTTGCTGAACACAGCCCGTGCACTGATCTGTATATCAGCAGACTCATCGTTGAAATTTGCAGTACCAGTTTGCTTGCTGGCTTGCAACAGCCAGCAGCGTCATTGCAGGCCAATCTTCAGTCGTATGCCCAGCTCTTTTGCTGCCCACACAGCAGCACTCAAAAAGGTTTATTTCATACATATGTGTGTCCTGTGCTATCATGCGTAACCGCTGCGGGATGTGACTTGTTCTGAGCAACTTACCTTGACAGGCAATGTGACCTCCTTCCGCCCCGTGAGCGGCTCTGTAACGGCAACAGTAATGTCTGTGCTGTCAGCCAGAGTGACCTCTCTCTTCAGCACCTGACCCCTGCATGTTGCAAGTAGCGTGAATGGACTAGACCTTATGAGAATGTCTGCAGCAACCAAGGAGAACAGCGCTCAGCACTGAAAGGCATACATAGTGTATCTACACTGAAAGAGCAAAGAGCTTTGACGCACATGAGATGCTGCTTACCACAGGCACGTGTCAGAAGTATGTGAGGAGGACAGGAAGATGTTATGGTGATCTTGTTTGCTTGCAATGCATGGTGACCAGACCTGTTGAAGGCAAGCTCCACTGCCTGCTGGGCGCCAGGCGCAAGGTTGCCTTCTGCTGGTGTGATGCTAAAGAGCTCCTTCATCATTGCACCCCGCTGATGGAAGGCAAACGCAACAGCATACTTGCCAGTGTTGACCAGGGTGACGCTCTTGGTGGCGGTCTGTGTGGCTTTCATGAGGCCATAATCTAGGATGGCAGCAGCAGGGTCAGGGTACTTGACCGCCACATCGATAGCATAAGCTTCCCCCTTGAGGGCAATGCCAACCTCTTGAGCCACCCCTTGAATGCCTGCCACATCCTCAGTCTGCATAACAGCAAAGTTGTACAACTTGAAGCTTACAGCGACTTTGATGTGTATTGCACATTTCAGCACGTCTGTGTTGCATACCATTGTGCTGGCATCATGTGGTATCAGAAATGCATTGCTTCAGCGTGCCTTTGACACAGGCATAACAGGATCTTGGATGCAATGGTGCTGAAGCCAGGGCGCCCTTTCATGCTCACAGGCCATGCGCATTCAGCAGATTATGAGTAGCTGGATATACTGTGAACACAGCCATGACAGGGCTGCAGAAAGAGGGTATGTCCTGTACCTGTAAGGTGACCTTCTCAGACAGGTCCCTTTTCTGGAAGGCAGTGAACTCGACAGTCACCGGAATTTGTTGGCGCGCTTGGATCTCTCCTGAGCTGGGGAGCAGCTTGAACTCTTGAGGCAAAGCCTCAGCCCCTGCCAAACGCCACTTCACTGGCAGTAGGCTGGTGTTATGGATGATAAACACCTTGCGCTGTGTCTGCCCCAGCAGAAGCCGCTCAAACACAACACCCTCGCGAACCAGCTGCAGAGGCATCAGAGAGTCTCAAGCTCACAAAAGCTTTTGGTAGAGGCATTGACTTGGTGCAGTATCCAGAGAGCCTTTGCTAGCCATGCTTCATGACATGGTCACAGAGTTGTGACAGCGTGGCACAAAGTTCACCGCACTTTGCATGCACAATAAACACATGCTTCTGCAAGGTGGCGCATGAGCGAATACCTTGCTGCGAGGTGTGAGTGGAAGCTCTGGTGGAGGTGGCTCCTTGCCCTTCTTGGCAGCACCCTTGGCAGCAGCTGCAGGCTTTGCAGCCTCCACTACTTTTGGTGGCTCTGGCACAACTGCTGGCGTAGCTGCCACAGCGTCTGCTGGAGCAGCTGTTGGGGTAGATGGTGGTGGAATGTCCAGCCTGATCTCCACCTGAGGCTTGGCTCCCACACAAGATATGGGAAACTCCACTGGGGTGGGGTTGCTAGCAATTCGGCCAAGAAGCATGTCTTGGATGGACTCTAGAGTCTTGGGGAAGGCCCAGATGCTGATGTCCTGTGTCTCACCCACTTTCAAGTCCATTGCCTACATCAAGCATACACACACCGGCTGAACGCATGTGGCCTGGCAAAGCAGCCGGATCACCATATTCATGACCAACTGGCTCAGCAACTATTACACCGACGACTAGATTAGCCAATTTGCTACGCAACTCAGGGAAAACTAGCATATGACAAACAGCTGACTGACTAGGTAGCTGCTTGATGCAGTGTTCAGTTGTAATAAAACCAAAACTGTTAAAAGGTGCTATTGCAACACAGGATGCGGGTTGAACAGAGGCCATGAGCTGTACCTTTGGCTCAAACAAGAAGACAGGAGCTGCCGCTGCCAGAGCTGCAGCATCCTTAGCAGCAGCAGATGCTGCCTTGGGCTTGACAGCCTTGCCAGCTGGGACAGGAGGTGTGACAGGCACAGGCTGGCTCTTGAGCTCCCAGTCCACGTGCAAGTCAAACTTGCCACAGTTGGTCATGTGCAGCTTAGTGCAATGCTCAGGGTGGGCGCCCTCTCTACATCATCCACACAACAGACAAGTCAGACATCACCTTGGTTTGCTCACTACACGTGCCTGCATGCTCTGTGTTATCAACACCCATCACGAGACAAGCAGCAGTGAATCTTCCCTGTGACGCTACAGTGGAAGCATGGTTCAGCAGTCACCTACAGCAGCTGGCCAAGCAAAACAGTTTGACAGACAAATCACAGCAGTGCGGCTAGATTTGGTGATATGTTGTGTGCATGGGCTGCGCCTTGAGTTCCAGACTGACATTGCCGCCAACAGGGCATCACCTGTAGCCTTTACTGTCTTTGCCTGCCAGCAGGGGCCCAAACTCGAACTGCCCTGAGCTCATGATGAAGTGGCGAGCAATTTTGGCTGAGTCTGGCCGGGTCTTTGCACGGCGTGGGAACACCTGCTTAGGGTCAGTGCTGATGTGAGGCTGGTCGCAGACCCCACTGACTGTTACGCTGCTCCTGCCATCACAGCCAGCCACCTGTACAGTAACACCATGCTAATAATGAATATATACTGTCAGCAATTGCAAGGGTGCAAACACAAAATGCATTGCCCTTGTCTGTACGCTGGACACTTTCACAGCTGTGAAGGTTGGGCATAGAGTGCGGTAGGAGGGCAGGTGAGCAAATCCTGCAGGATGTGTTTACTGCAGCAAGTCCTGCGTTTTACTCATGACCAACATGCACACTTCCTGTTGCTATAGAGGCTATCAGCATTCAATCAGACAGCGCAACAGATCACATGAAACAAGGGGCAAACCTCAAAGACCAGATTCTCTTTGAAGGCGCCCATGACCTCTGACTGGAACTGCACAATAAGCTGCTGTATAGACCTGGCTGGGACCACCCAGCGTGTCTGCTCAACCTTCTCACCAGCCAAAATGAGTGCCTCGTCTGCTTCTGTCACCTGCAACACAATGAGGAACATGTTTGCCCTTTGCAAAAACAGGGCTAACAAAGCTAATTGCCTGCATGTAGCTTGTAGGATCAGGGCAAGAAGAAGGGAACAACAGACATACCTGGTTGAGCGGTGTCAGCAGCTTGAAGCGGGTGATAGGCTTGCGCTCCGAGCGCTGCTTTGGCTTACTGACAATCTGCAGGAGATAAGACTCCGGCACGCGATCTGCATCAGCAGGTACTTCTGGAAGCAAGCTGCTTTGCACGCCCCGCTGGTATGTGATGCCACAGACCTGCCAGCATCAGTACACATGGTCAAAACCGTGAAACTACTGGTGATGCTCCAGAGCAGGTGGGCATGTTAGCTGTTGCAACAGGCTTTGTGCAACCTGCAGACATCTTATACGTTCTTGGGGCATCAAATTTGTCACCATGGGCAACCCTCCAAAATAATGAGCAGCAAGCATGCAGCAATGCCACCCGTGCTGCAAAGAACTACAATGCTGCAAATGAACAACTTCATTGCAGGTGAAGCAGAAAGACAACAAGCCAGCCAGCATCCCAAAAGGCAATCAGGGCAACGTCCACCTCCATGGTCACTTGTTCTGGCTGCTTTCCTTCGACTTGGCTGAGAAGCAACTGGACCATGTTGTCTGCCTGCTTCCTGCCCACCAGCAAAGCCTTTGCCTGCTCTTCAAATTGCTGCCACGCTGCCATTGCGGCTGAGAGCTCAGCAGGGGTGCCATCGTCTGTTGTGCTGCCGGCAGTTGCGCTTGCAGCATCAACATCACCACCACCACCTACATTGCCGTCTACAGCAGAAGCACCAGGTGCTGCATCTGCAGCTCCCTTCAAAGCCAGCTTCTGCTGTTGCTGACCTGCAGCGGGGGCGGCAGCCTTGCTCTTGCGCTTAGGCAAAGCTGTGTCTGTTGACTTCTTGGGCGTCTTCCTGGCGGCCTGTTGTGCAGGTGCTGGAGTGCGCCTGAAGCGCTGAGGGCTGCGTGCTGATGCAGTGACCGGCTCAGGAGGAGGCGAGGGAGGTGCTAGCAGGGCGGCCTCCTCAGCTGCTGCCTGAGCAACACCTTCCCTGCAGACAAGCCTAGCCTGTCAATGAACTTGCACACAAAGCATGCGCTTGCATGCAGGCATCGACCACATGCATGACAATCAATCAAGGGTGCATAAGTCTGAATGGCATCCCATCAGGCAGACAAGATAAAAGCATGATGAAACAGAACTGTGCACATCCTGCTGTCATGACAGCAATTGCTATCGAACAGCTGGACTAGGGATCCACCTGTGACGGAACCTGATGGCATCAGGGCTCATGTCCAGCTCCACAAAATACACATGCTTGTCTCCAGTCCAGTGGAAGGCTGTCAAGTCAAGAGGGGGAGCTGGAGGCAGGGGCTCTGCCTTCTTGCCCTTGGGAGGTGCAGGTGGCGGTGGTGGTGGAAGAGCCTCAGCGTGCACTGCAACACACCAGCATTCATCTCACATGCGACTTTGCTCACGAAGCTGGGCAAGGTATGATCCGTTGCTGGACTGATTTTTCAGAAAGTTTATGGCATGGGCATGCGGGCCTTCTTTACATGAGCGTACAGATATGCATCCAAAGCTGCAGCTGCTTGTGCAACATATATATAAATAGCATTTCTGCATGCCAGCACAAATGGCTGTACTCCTATTGCAGATTTGGGAAGTTTGCTTAAATTGTGCAGATTGCAGATAGTATAATGAACTTACAGGTCTTCTGCAGTCCCATGCTGGCCAGCAGCAGATTGGCAGCCAATTCTGGAGAGAGGTATTGACTGCTGAGGCCATCAATGACAACACCCCGAGTGTATTGCTGTTCTGTCAGGGCTGCCACCAAAGCCATCTTGACCAGTGCCTCCAGCTCACTTGCCTACACAAGAAGGCAATGCTGTAAGATACCATATGGCTCAGCAGTCCAACAAGCTTTTGTGGCTTCCAAAGACGATTGAAGAGGTGTTTAGGGTGCATTGCTCAGCATGCATAATACAAAATATTTGCAAAGTGCTAGAGCACGGATGACCATCCAGATGGTGGTGCATGAGCCACAAACAGCTTGCGTTGACAGTGTTCAGCACTGATGTGCTGTCCCACAAGCTAGCTTGTATACCTGCAGTTGGGTGTGAGGTGCAACATAGCCCTCCTCCTGTTGGCTAGGTGGCAAGCCAATCACCTTGGCAAACAGCTCATCAGCAAAACTAGCATCAACCTTGGAGTCTGGCAATTGAGCTGCTTCCTGCAACAGATGCAAATTTGTGTTGGAAATAAGAAGACAGTCTGATCAGGAATACATGCTGTTTTTTGGCCCCCACTCAGATCAGCAGGTGACATTGAATAGTCATGCATACGATCATTGTCATGTGGCTGCTGTCATTACTGCAGTTTGTGTCAAAGTGTGCGGAGCTGTTGCACCTTCCAGCATTGGCCGCCTAGAAGGACCTTGCATGATGCAGGTCGGTTGCCACAGGGTGATCTTGCAGCCAAGTCGCAGCAGTTTGCTTGCTGCTGAGGAAGAAGCAGGAGACTGACCATGAGCAGGTCATCAACAGTGGTAACCACAAGCTGATAGCGATCAGACAAAAGCTGAGCCTGTACAGATTTGCCAGCCAGCGGTGGTCCCATGACCACCAGGTTGAGGCCACCAGGCATAGGGGGTTCCTCATCCTCTATGCTATCAGGCAGAGCCTGTGCACCTGGCATCATAGACACCCAGCTGCTGAGTGTCGTGCCTGCTGCAACCTGCCCACCACCTGTTGCCTTGCTGCCAGTCAGTCCACCTGCAGGGAAGCACAGCCTCACAGGTCATGACTTTCTCAAGACATGCCATTTGCTGTTTGCAGAATTGGTGGTGAGGGTGTCCTTGGAGAGCAAAGCGGCTGCAATACAAAGCACTACTGTGCAGTGAACAGAAGGCTTCACCGCAGATGCAGTCAACCCCTGAGACAACGCTGAACACAGTGTGCAATAAAAGCAGGCTCACCAAGTATGGTGGATGCATTAGCCTCACCCTCAGGTGGTACAGGCTGTGGGCCATCTGTTGGTGAAGCTGGTGGTGGGGGCAGGTCTGGCCACAGGGCAGCCCCAGGAGGCAGGGGATCTAGCAGCTGGATGTCATTGGCGTCATAACCTCCTGCCTCACGCAATGCTGCTTCATCCTCAAGATACTGCTGGTCCCAGTCCAACGTGAACACCTGCAACGTGAGGTAAGTCAGCCTTGGCCTGCGAGGTGTACATGATACAAGGAATGCATGCACACAGCGACGTTTCTGGGTGGTGCTGACCTGCTGCTGCCACCCCATGTGAGGCATACCGGCATGAGACAAAAGGAGTCTGTGCCACCTGCTACATGACCAAATATGACTCAGCCTTTAGTCCAACATACACGTCCTGCTCTGTGCTGCTGAGACTGATTGGGTATGAGCATTTGGTGGTGTGAAGACAACTTCTGTGGCTGTTGTGCATGTGAGCACACTGCTCACACAAGCAAATGCAGCCCATGCCTACCTCCATATCAACGTCTGCAGTATTGATAAGCTTCAGCAGGGCCTGATTGGGCTGCTGGCTATCAAACCGGGGCAGGATAGCACCCAGGTCCAGCAAGGGTGGGTCAAAGGCTGCCTTCAGCGTGAAACTTGAGGCTGTGCACATGACAATAGGACCCTTGTTGTTGTGAGTGATCTTGATTGGGATGCCCTGCTTGTACTGGGGAGCATGGCTGTGCCCACCAGGTGTGAACATCACCTGCAATGATGTTTCATCAGGATAATGCAAGCTCACGATGAAAGAGCAGAGCTGCCAGGAGTTGGTGTCTTCCTCAGTGGATGTGATGCACGGGTACATTCCAGTGCACCCGTAATGGCATGTGTGGACTGCTGCAGAAGGCCGCCAATAGGTAACCCTTTCAGAGCTTCATCCCTTTACACATCTAATGGTGCTGCATCAATTTTGCATGCAGTTCTGGAAGCACAGAGTATGACAAAACAGTTGCAGAGGCCAGTCTCAGGCAGCATCAACCAAATTCTGAAATGAAGAGCAAGGCATGAGACGCAGAATCAAGATAGCTCATCTAGCAAGCAGGATCGTGGGACAAACCTTGAGCAGCTGCTTCTGGCCTGGTGGTAGCAACCCTTGCTCTGGCTCACACTTGAAGTAAGACCAGTCTGCTGCACCCGCTGGATCCACGGGAGGCTTGACCTGCCATTCAGCTGGCACCTCCCTTGTGTTGTGCATGAGCACCATCATGACCTGCACGATAGCTGTCAATGCTCGGCAAAGCAGCCATCCAACATGCTTTTGAGCTGGCAGCAGGCGCAGGAAGGGCTTGAGCCAACATTTCAAATGGCAGCATGGAGCCTGAAAAGTACCTTGCACTTGCCGGTCTGCACTGGACCAAAGGCCAGTGTGGATGCCGAAAGCTGAACATCGGGGGTCAGCAGACAAGCCTTCATGTGCAGCATGACCGTGGGGCCAGCTTTCATGCGCAATGGTACATGCAACTCTATCAAGCCACGGGTCATCTTCAGCCTGGCAGTCTGCAGAGATACAAGCTGTAATCAGCTCATGCATACTTGCATGGTTGCAGGGTTTGCAGTCAACCACCGCCATCTGGCTGTCGTTATACGCAGTGCATGTGTGCTCTGCACCCTTTTTCACTGCAAATTGCTGCTAGCCTGGAAGTAGAACAGCAACAGTGATAGTTTTTGCTTAGACTTTTCTGATGATCATGCTGTGCAACAGCTAATGGAAGATAATGCTGTGCAACAGGCACCTGCAACATTAGGCAGGAGCAGCAGCCCAAGCAGCAGACTTTTGCTTGGGAAGTGTACGGTGGCAAGATCACCACGGTATACATGCTGACCTGCAGTGTAACTGTCAGCTCCAGAGCAGCATGTGTTGGAGCCCCAGTCAGCATCGGCACCTTGTCTGGAGAAACTGTGAAGCCAGATTTCTCCAGGGTTTTGTTGTCCACAGCAAAAGTCACACCCACACTACCTGTGTTGATTGCCTTGAACTTGCGCACCTGTATAACATCACCATATGCAAGCAGTCGGTTGTTGACCAACCGAGCACATTATGCCATGGCAATGAAGCAGCGTCTACATCAATCAGAGGCCATAGGAGCCATGGCAGATCCATTCATGCACTAATTTGCATAAGAGGCACAGCAAGACTGCTCAGACGGTAGACCTGATACCTTCTGAGTGCCCTTGATGACGTAGCCAAAGTCCAGCACGTATTCAGCTGCCACCATCTGCATGCCATCTGCACTGAAATTGCTGCGTTGACTCTGTGCAGTGCCAGGCTTGCTTCCAGGAACCTCCTTGGGCATTGGTGACCCACCAAGAGGTCGCCCACCGCTGAATGGTCGTCTGCTCTGTGCTGCCTGCAGCATTGGTTGCATCTCACAACTTGCTCTTGCTGACACTACATCTGCATTCAATATACTGTATGGAACCCTGGCATGCTCAATGGCTCGCCTCCTGAACCTGCACAATGGGTACCCTCAGTAGCAGGCCAGCTACCACTGTACCAGGAGCTTCAGTAGTGCAACACCATGTATCTTAGGCATGCTCTTAGTTCATGTCCAGCCTGCTCCCTGAATTTGGCTGGAGGTGGCAGATCACCTGCTTGGACACCTGCTTGATCATCAGCAGGCGGTCAGCCTCGGCCTCCAGCTGCAGCTTGGGGGTGAGCTCTGTGCGCCCTGTGCGGCGAGGACTCTGAGGGGACTTGGGCGGCGGTGAAGAGGATGCCCTGCCACCCGTGGAGGGCGGAGGTGATGCAGACCTGCACAAGGTCAGCACCTCTGGTACCAGTACTGCCAGGCTGATCACCCAATGAGTCAGCTAGACTTCTATTTATTGACTTTAACTGTAGCTAACATGCTGCCGACCAAGACTTGCGCTGCAGCTCTGACAAGATTCTCTGCATGACGAGCTGAATGTGTATGCAGCAGCTTTGACAGGCACCCAGGACGTGATAGATGACAGCTTGGATAGCAGACCTGGGCACTGGCTGAGGTTTGAGCTGTGCAGCTCTCAGTGAGTCCTGTGCCTCAATCAGGGCTTGATCATACTCCTCGTTCCTCACCCTTGGCAAGGTTAGTGACAATGCGGGGTAGACACCCTGTCCCACCAGGCTCAAGGTCACAGGGTCAAAGTGAGCTACCTTGACCCTCAGGATCTCCTGTATATTGTCAGGCATACCTGCCACCACCTGCAAATACAGACAGCTGCACTAGCCTATTGTAGACTGCCCAAGCAGAAACCGTTAGTCAGAACTCTAAGCAAATGACAGCTAGAATTTCGAAAGTGGCAGCTGCATGAATGGGTCTGAATGCAATGCTGCAACAGTCAGCAGAACATACAGCCCCGCCTCATCATACAAGAACACTGCCATGCAAAGTGGTAATCAACAAGCTGCCCTGTCATCGCAATGCTCGGCCAACCTTGAGTTTCAGCACAGCATGCTGGCCAGGCATCACTGTGCCCGTCTTGGGTGTGACGTCACAGACACTGGGTCGTGACAGTCCACTGGTGTCTATGTCAAATGTGAACTGCACCCTGCCCCTGTTGTGGATGCTGACCTCCTTCTCACTGGCTCTGTCAAACAGCACTGGGCCTATGTCAACCATCTGAGGCTCCACAGTGTACCTGCACAATCACAGAAGGTGAATGACATTCCTATGGCTCAGCTTGTGCTTGCAGGTGGTGCTGCTGACCAACTGACCAAATTGCTAAACATGCTCTGCTCAAGGCTGCTGACCAGCTTGCCTAGCGTGTGCAGCCGAGCACCCTCAGAGGCAGCAGCATAATGGGTTCAGCTCAATGTGAACTCCAACTATCAGGACATTGTGCGCCAATAAGACAGACATACTTGATTGCATTGGAGTCAGCTGTGACTGGCAATGTGTAAGTTGGGCCTCCCTCCACCTCACACACAGCATTTGTGGAAGCCTTCTGGCCTGGGCGGGCATAGTAGGCAAATTCGACAGTGCGGCTCTCCCCAGCCTTTAACATGCCACGAGTGGGCAGAATGTCAAAGGCTGATGCACCAACTGCTACTTTGGCATGGTTAGAGGCAGAAGACTGTGGCCGCTCTGCAAGGAAGACACGCAAGTCAGCTTCATATGCGATGGCAATCACAACAAGCTGTGTGTAAAGGCTGAGGTGCAAGCTTGCATGCATGTTTGACAATCAGCATCTGGCCACCCAGCATGCAATGCGCTGCCTCACTAACTCAGCTGTGGCTATTGCAGCACGACTGACCAAAAGAGCATTGCATGACACAAGGAGTCATGTCAACCTTCCATGCATGCTGGCAACAGAGCTCCTGCTTCAATGGACATTCCTGCCCTGGTCTCACCGTCAGTCGCCTCTGAGTCAGCAAACTGCCAGTGGAATGCGGCATCCACCTTGCTGGTGTTACTCATTACCACCAGCTGCCTGGTGGTGGTGTCATTCAGCACACTGCCAAACTCCACAGCAGTGACGTCGAAGTGCAAGTTGGGGAAGCAGACTTCTCCAACAAGCTCCAGGTCAGTCTGACTGGCATCAGCATACACCACCGCAATCTTGCGCTTCAGCACCCCTGAGACAAGGTCAGTCCTGCAGCAGGAACAAGTTAAGCCGCTACTCATGCTGTTTTGGACACGCTTTGTGTCACAGTACCAGGCTACCTGTCTGCACTGCAGTCGCAGTACAGTCTGACAAGCTCACACTCAATGGCTGTAATGCAGTCATGGTCGTGGGCTTTGCAACACATGCAAAGGAGCTCACTTCTGAGCAGGGTCAAAGGTGACGGTCACAGTGACAGTCTCCTGTGGTGCCAGCTGGAAGGAGGACTGGTCCAGCATGAAAGGCGCAGAGGTGCGCAGGCTGCATGGAATGGAGAGTGGTGAAACATTCTGCACTGTGAGGGCCCTGCTCATGGGCAGAGCAGGCTGCCCTGGAGTGTAGCTGTAGCACCAGTCAAGCTTGCGCTCTGAGAACTGCAGCACTGGAGGAGCAATGTTTGCCCTGCATCATGCCAAATGTCAAAGTGAGCTGACACTGCTCATGGTTGATCACCGCAACTCGTGTCAGCGACGTGTTCATGCGCCAAGAGAGCTTGACCTTGAGTGCAGGCATGCTCCTTTGCAAAATTGCAGGGGTTGCTGGCTAGCGGCAAAAGGCATGTTCACAACAGACCTGGCAAAAATGTCAAAAACAGTCTGCTTGGACTTGAGGCCATTCCCAAGGGTGCAGATGAAGCGTTCTTCAATCTGGCCTGGCTGTGCTGAGAACCCAAAAAACTCCAGCTGGCAAGAAGACTTTGGAGCTATGGTAATCCTGTCTGGGTTGACAGAATACACAGGAACAGGCTCCACAGCAGCAACTTCCTCCTACATCATCACGTGATGTCTGTGCGTACCGAAGCATGGGTGCTCATCACGAAAGTTTGGCTACTGAAAGCACCGGGAAAGTGAGCCAGAAGACTTGCCTTCTAACAAAGAGCCAGCAGTCTCAATGCAGTCTTGTGAGGCAAGCAAGTAGAAAGCGCTGGTGTATCACCTGCTTAGCTTTTCCAGCATTCTTCTGAGCCTTTGCTTGCTTGCTCTTCACAGCAGCAAAAGTGGAGTTTGCCCAAGCCAAAGTCACAGGGTGCTTGCCCTGGTTCTGGATCACAACATCCTTGCTGAAGCGGTGACCTACGGTGCCACCAAGAGGCTCAAGCTCCTTTTACGTACAATGAAGCGTCAACATAGCATATGCTGCTCAGAACACGGTCATGTGGGTTTAGCTGTTAGCTGAGACACTCACATGTCACATGTCAAGGGACTTGCCGTAGCTACTTGACGTAGCTACTTGCCACAGCAAGTTGGACAGGCAAAAAATCACGAAGAGCGCTTTATCATCAACTTGCATAACGTTGTGGTATGTTGTTGCAGCATGTCTGCTGATTGTTTGTAGTCAGCACATACTGTGGCATGTCACAAATTTGACACACCTGTAAATTGAGGCCCAAAGTCCACACCATCAGCAATTGCTGGACATGTGATGTGGCATGTCACAAATTTGACACACCTGTAAATTGAGGCCCAAAGTCTACACCATCAGCAATTGCTGGACATGTGACAACATGACCTAATCCTGTTGCTGACAGTGGAACTGTGATGTCATCTCCCTCTGTGACAAACAGATGTAGCACATCCTTATGTTGCTTGGCTTCATCCAGCAACACAGTCACCTAAATTACAGCAGCCACCAATGTAAAGAAGGGGTTTTGCAACCTGGCTGGTCCTAATGGTGCACAGCAATGCAAGTTCCTAGTCAACAGGCACAGGCTGAGGATGTTTGTCACAATGAAGGCAGAATGTTAGTCTCCAGTGAACTCAGGGTATCGTCTTCTTCCATGTGTTGTGGACACCTAAGATCTTGCTATAATGTGACGTTCACTGAGTTGTGACAAGCGTGCTACTGAGCATTGAGCTTGTGTAGCCTGGTCACCTTGTCAGAGCTTCACAGGCTTGCACATGTAGTGGGCTCACCTTAATAGCCATGCTCTCATGAGGCTGCAGTTGGGCTTCCCTTGGAGCTACTTGGAAAGGGGAATCACGTCCTTCTACAAGAGTTTTCAGACTGGCCAATATGTCTGTAGGGTTGTGTACTTGCAGCACATATTCCCGTGCCTACAGGGAACATGTGCAGAGGTCAAGCACTGCAACAGCGCAGGCAATTGACCACTGAACAGATCACCGGCATCATGTCTTTGCACAGCCATGACATAGCAGGGCAGAATGAGGCGACACTCCTCAGAGCACAGAAGCAGAGTGAACAGCTGTTGGGAAATGCATGTACGATGTCCCAGCGCATCAGTTAGCATTGGAGCATGGGATATGTATATGTGGTGGTGATTGGCTGTAAGGAGGTGAACGTATCAGAGTGTGGATTGCCTCTGGATCGACTAGAATTTGTTGCACAAGCTAGACAGGCCAGCAACCCAGGACACCTGAAGGACGTCAATGCTGCCAAAGGCAATCTCAGTCTTTGAGGTCAGCTTGCTGCTGTCTGTGCCAAAATGTAGGGTGGGCCCAACTGCTGTGGCGCCTATGATGCACTCGAGCAGTCCCCTCCTGCTACCTAACACCTGTGACACATTGTGTGCAGGAATTGACATTGCACAGAGCACATGTGTATAGGGTGCAAAGTCCTATGACCAGACACAGTCATTTGACGCTGAGATGCAATTCTGGTGAGGGCTTGCAGATAGCACGTTTGACACCTGTGGGCGCAGCTTGCTGTGCAAAATACTATAGACTGACCAGGCATCCTGACGCGGGTGCAGCACAGATGTGTTGCTTTGCTGGCTCAAGAACCACAAGCACCCCTGATTGTGTGCAGAAATGTGACAAGAGATGCAACACACCTTTATTTGCAAGGGAAGCTGAATCCTGCCAAGACGTGAGGCCTGCAGAGTGACCTCTACGTCAAGAGTGCCCTTTGCAGGAATGACCCCTGCATTTGGGGAAGTGGTAAAGGTGGCTAGGCCTTGACTGCGAGCCTCTTGTCCCATCACCTCACACTTGCATGGCAGCTTGGAGCCATTTGACAATGTCAGCACCCGCTTGTAAGGATGCCTGTAATGACATACATAGCTGCTTTGAGATCATGATCTGATTGCAAAAATGAGGATCAAAGGCTGCAAGCAAGAAGATTGCAAGTTTGCAGCTACTTAAGCAATGTCTCCAAGTGCAGAAACAACCATGGCTGCATTAGTACTGCCTGATAAAGCTGCCTTCTGATCTATGCTATTTGAGATTGCAGACATATGACGTCTCACCGTAAATAGCACTGCTCAAAATCAAGCAAATCTGTGCTGGGAGTGACCATGGGAACCACACACTCAGCCTTGATGGGAATGTTGTGCAGGCCCTCCCCTACAGTCATGATGTCCAGTGCCAGCTGATGCTCATTGTAGACCTGCAGGCTCTGTGATGAAAACTCTACCAGCATGACTTGCTTGCCCAGCGGCAGGACTGTGCCTGATGAAGGCACTACCTGCACAGGACCATTTGCAGCCTAAACTTGCCCACACGCAAGCAAGCACATGCCCTTGTTGATCAGACCAGACTGGAGGGGGACACTTTTGGATCAGCTGCACAACTCTACACTGCAAAGAGAAGCATTGCTACACAGATCCTGATCCAAGCAAGGCCACACTGCTTTGGACAGCAGCTGCTTCAAAAATCAGATACAGGCTTTTATGGCCATTGCATGTCATCTCGCTAGTGAACCTTGCTACACTGACCGTGAACTCCTTGTGAGCAGGATCAAGACTGTCCTTTGGCACCCGCCAAGCATACTGCATTGGGATTGCGCATGTATTGGTCAAAGTGAACTCCTTTGCATAGCGGAAGCCAAACGCCACCAGCCCAAAGTCAACTGCATCTACATCAACCTGCAGCATGTTCTCGACAATGAGCAGTCTGATACAAGGATGCAGCAGACTCACAAAAAGCCTGCAGGCAACTGCAAGTCTGCTAGCAACTCCATGCAATCAGATGAGTGCAGTGGCTCATCATGAGCTTGCTGCCAACTTGCTCATGCTTAAGACTCATTTTTTGTAGCACATTCAATGCCAGGAGTGCAGTGGCTCATCATGAGCTTGCTGCCAACTTGCTCATGCTTAAGACTCAAATTTTTGTAGCACATTCAATGCCAGGCCAGTAATCCATTGTGTGCATGCATCTCTGTGCTGCTTCATACAAGTTGCATCTACAAATTGCATCTGTGAGGCATGTGACCCATCATACCTTGTACTTTGGGCCGACAATGGACCCCTTGAACTGAAGCTTCAAAGCTTCTGAGCTACCATTTAGCGACCATGTGAAGGTATCTGAAAATGATCCCAGCAAGTCTGATTGCAGCTGCACACGAATTGTCTTCACTTCACCAACATCAAGGGTGCCCTCACGTGGTCTGAAACTGAACTTAGAGGCATATGGGCTGTCAAAAGGCAGCAGCTTGAATTGGGCGGGAATCTGACCCCTGCAAATGCAAGCATGCATTGCTGAGGAACCATCTGGGACAATCAGGTCTGTGATCACAGCTTTGGCAGCACATAGGAAGACAGTGCTTGACATGCAAACAAGCCAGGCGCAGAAGTGGAGACACCACATTGTTACAATGCATCAGTGATGAGAAAGCAGCACACACACAGGAGCAAGCAGCTTGTGAGGCAGCACTCTGAGAACAGCTCTGCTGACAAAAGCATACAAAATTTAGCATACATGTTTTTTGTCTGCTATCACCTAAGAGTGGCTCATCTTGCAACCAATAGCCAACAGCGCACCTGTTCAGCAGCTCAACCTCATACTTGTGAGGAGTGTTGATGAAGGCCTCCCCAACATCAAGCAGGTCATAGCTGAATACAGCCTTAGGGCCAAGGCCGGTGCCACAAAGTTGGATGGGGAGCCTAGAAGCTCTACCACCAACATCGCAGTATGCCGTTGCCTTGTACTCCCTGGCATGGTCTGGCTCAAAAGTGACTGTGATCTCAGCCTCCATGCCAGGCCATATGCTGCCCTGTGCAGGGCTCAGCTGGAATGATGTGTCACTGAACAAGTACTGATCACCTTCCAGTTGTCTGCGTTTCGAATTTGCTGTGGCCAGCTCTGCTGCATCTGAATCCTCGTCCTCTGCATTTCAAGTTATCAAAGGTAAGTGGTGTGCTTGATTGTGGTGGTGAAAGTATGTGAGAGAAGTTTGAGATGCTTGAGCCAGCGTGAAGTCACATACCACACAAGTGATTTGTTATATGTCAGCCAGGCAGCAGGCAGATGCATGGCTAGCACGAAATACAGGCGTTGGTAGCAGCACATGCACTGGCTGACAGATACAAAAGCTGTGTAGGAGTCTGAACTGCACCTGAGGAGACAGAGTCCAGCACGCCCTGCTGGTCAGGTTGCATTGGACGCGTGCTGGTCTCCTTCAGAATATCTGACATGTCTGCAGCTGCAGAGTCAAACTCCTCTCCTGCTGTAGCATACTGCCGCCAGCTAAAATTTACGACAGAGCTGCAGTGGTTTGTGATCCTGCAGTTACATGCACAGAACATTGATAAGCATGCTGCAGAAGGTGCATCACATGACACCTAGGTGCATACAATGCATGACAGTGCACAACACTCTGGGACTGAGCTGGGACTGCAATACATGTGGTGCTGCAGCATGAGTGTGCAATGATCCCACACTGCCCTTAATGCAACACTCAAGCCTCACCTGAAGGTACCCTGTGACCTTGTATCAATGTAGGTGGGCTGCAGACCTAGTGCTGGTTGTGACAGCTGCACATCAACTTCAGAGCATTCCCCTGAGAGACTCGCGTACACCAAATCCCCTTGCTCATACTGAATCTCAAGGTCACCTGTATGACTGCCTGCCAGCAAAGGTGGGTCAGGTCAGCTGAGCGTTATCATTTAGTCTTGACTTGATGATAGACAGTAATGCACCCCAAGGCGTCGACAGATGCTTTGATGTAGGTGAGTAGCACCAGGACACACAGAGACGTACCTGTCGACTGAGGAGTGAAGTGTATGCTACACTGCATGGTGTCTCCAGGTGCCAGCTGTGCCCTTGCTGGTTCAACTCGGAAGGGAGGATATGCTGTCAGGGTGAAGTCCGCATCAATGGCGCCCACATTGGTGACTAGACAGGTCTGGGATGCAGAACACTTGGCAGGTGTCATTGAAAACTGCAGGCGGTCTGGAAAATCAAGAGCAGCTTTGCTGCCTGCAACTGTGCACGGCACAAGAAACTTCTCGCGTTCAGTGCAAACAACCAGATTGTAGTGGAACTGCTCTGTGTCCTCTGGTGTGTATGTGATGCTGTAAGCAACCTCCATACCACTGGCAACCTTATCTTCTGCAGCGCTACCCTTGACTCGGCGGACATTGAGCAGAGGCGAATCTGGTTGCAACACCTTGACACGCCGTGCCACCTGCAAAAGTTGTGTCAGCTTGCATGCATCAGTAACTTGTTGCTTTGGATGCAGGGCACTTATCAAAGCAGATCAGATGGTTGACTTGCTATCACTTGCCTTGTCATTATTGCGCAGGTATAATACTGCTTCGTGAGCCTTGTATGCCTGAGGGTTGTGAAAGGTGACACAAGGTGGGAAAGGCTGAAAGAGAGGCTCATCCAGCCCTACGCTGGTGTCAACCTGAGCAGGCAGCAAACAAATGTTACACATGTACCTGTGGGAGCGACTTCAGAGCCCAGGATCAAAGTGGGCCTACCTGGTGAGAGTACTCTGCAATATTCAAAAGTTGCACCACCGAGGGCTTAGGTCGCCAGCCCTCGATGTACTTTGGAGCATTGGTCAGCTCGTCTACAAGTTGACTGGGAGACTTCTGAAGGCAGATACAGACCTGTCAGGGCTTAGTCCAGCACTGACAAGGAACAAACAATCTTAACAGGAAACACGATGCTACCTTTGTGCCTAAGCGCGGGTCTGAAGCTGTGCTGTACTTCTTGTACTTTACGGTGGGAGAAACAGCTTTGATCGTGTTCTGTGCTTGCTTCCTTGGGGACGGCATGTCCTGCGTTCTTGTCTGCGCTCGTTCTGAGCTCAGTTGGAGCCAGTATCTTGTGTTTCACGTGCAACCTCGTGAAGGAATGGACGTTAGCTGAGTTGGGTCGCTTCCCATTGCAAGTTCACTTTTGGCAGCAGATTCTGCGTTATCATCATAGGACAATTGCATTAGACAACGTGCGTCTTGTTAAGCTCGCAATGGTTGATGGCTTCAGACAGCAGTCAAAGACAGTTGGCAGCATTATCTGGTGATTTTCTGCATGGTCATTTAGGACAGCAGCAGCTTTTTCACAATTTTGACATTGCATCTGTCATAGAAAGGGCTAAGCATCAGCATGCATTCGAGTACTTTGCAGATGTTCAGCACAGCAGCTTGATGTTATATAGGACAATGCAGCCTGAGTACAAATCTGCAGAGTATCTGTCTGTTGTCAAGTGTGCGTCAAATAGAAGGCTAATTAGTAGGTTTAGGACTGGATGCCATGGTCTGCGGGTAGACACAGGCCGCTGGGCAGACGGTGTTCACCTAGATAGGACAGACAGGCTGTGTCTAGTGTGCAAGTCATTGGATTGTGTGGAGGACGAGCAGCACTTTGTTTTTGATTGCACAGCGTACACACATCAGGTCACAGCATTTGGACCTCCTGCAGCACTGTTGTACTATTGCAGACTTTATGATTTTGTGTGAACCAAATGCATGTGGTGGTTTCCTTAGGGAATGCTTTGCATGTAGGAAGAAAATCTTGTCTGTATGAATTCACTGAACTGAACTTCTTGTCTGTGGGGTCCCAATTGCCCCCCAGGACATTAAATATATTGATTGATTGATTGATTGATTGATTGACATAGGTAGGTCATGGGCAAGCAACGAATTTAGTGCCCTACCTCAGGTACCTAGGAAGGCTAACTGGGAAGTTAGTTGGTGTGACCCTTCACACACTCACCCCAACGAAGATCGGGACGATTCGTGGCCTTCATCGTCTGCCACGCGATCTTGGTTGCTGTTACAGTCACAACCGCATTGCTGCGCGAAGAGGGACCCTGCTACTGCTGCGTCTATCGTCCACGAAGTCGGCACACTTGTCTACATAAACTGTTCGGTACAGCAGGAGGTTGCTTGCCTGTCTTGTAACATTGTCACTGAAACAAGTCAGGCAAGGCTAGTCAGACCCCCGTCCCGTGCAGCTCCCCTTCTTGCTGTTGGCAGGAAATTCACACCAGGTTGCCCGCACCCCTCGTCAGCATACTATTGGCTTCAAACTATCCTGCAGCAATTAGTGCACAGACTCAGCTCGACCATCTGGACTGTCTGGTGTCTTGTCAATATTCTGACACTGACAACAACAGGTGTATTCCAGCAGCATGGCAACCTACTCTGTTGCGCCACACCTGAATGGGCGCAACCCAAATGGTCCCAATCTTCCCAGCATCAAAAGAATTGAGCCAGCCACAAGCGTTGAATTAGCAGGCTCTGGAGTCACATCTGTGTTTCCCAACCGTCGTGACACAGGCGGCAGCGACAAGCACGGGCCCAATTGGCTAAACGGCTTTCTGTTTTGGCTACGGAGGAAAGACAAAGGTGCACACCTTGTTATACTACCAAGAGCTACCTGCTGCATCAATGTGCTTGTGCAGAATAACATAAAAGGTGATTTTCTGTCTACTAGGATGGAGTCCAGACAGAGGGTCTGCTCAGCATATGAGAGAAAGAGAGCAGCGCAAATCGCCCGCATTGGTGGCAACAGGAAGGTTGGTGAATGCATCACGCATGCTGCCTTTGGTGGACTCTGCAATGTCAAGGATGTGCTGGTTCTCATCGGCCACTGTACCTGATGCAGGCACGCTGGTCACTCACGGGTGGAATACATTCAAAAACACTATCTGTTTTTGCATGCCTGGAAGCGAGGTGAGGCTGTCAAAATTTCAAAAAGGGTCACCTTGTATCCCTACCAATGATCAAGTTGACAGTTGGGCAGACACGCTCACTGCAACTGTTGTGTTGCGCAGACTTCTTCCATGCTGCCATACACACGCCTTTGTATACGGTGCTTGCGGTCATGGCAGTCATCTACATTGCTACATTCTTTTTCTTTGGTCTGCTGTGGTGGGGCATACTTCGGTGAGTCCTCGATGCTTTGGCATCATGCTGGCTCTAATGAGGCTCATGTCATCATTGAAGCCCAGTGCTAACAGAGATATTTGACCGTCATGCCAAAACACTGAGAACAGCATGTATGCTGCAGCAAGTATGGTGAATGCGTAACAAACAACAACAATGAGACAGGTTTTGTGACTGCCCTGATTTTCTCAGTGGTCACTGAGCAGACCATAGGTGAGAGGCACCTAACATCCAGCATGATGCTCATTGCTTTTGCTACTTTGTCACGTGCTTGCCTGCTGCTTGTCTTGCAGTGTCTGTGAACCTACAAGCTGCAGGTCAGTTTGTACTATACTATGCAGGGTATGGAAACACGTACCCCAATGAGTGCTGGGCAGCTGCATGGCTGATCATGGTGCAGTCAGTGCTGGGCATGATCATGGACGCCATTACCATTGGAATAGTGTTTGCACGTATTTCACATCCAAAGCAAAGAGGCCGGACCATCGCCATATCAGACTCAGCTGTCATCAGTCGGCGAGACGGCATCCTCAAGTTCATGTTCCGTATCGCTGACATTAGAAGGACTCAGGTATGAGGTCATCATTATGAAATCTGTTACCTCACGTGCTTGTAAAAAGACTTTCACTCTTTGCAAATTCACATGGAAGTGCTTGCTGTGGTGAATGAAGATTTTATATCATCATTCAGAATCATAATAAATCCTGATCCCAAAAGCCTAACATCGTTTGACTTGGTGTCAGTTGGCCAGCAATAACAGTACTGCTTTGGGGTGATAGAATTTGGTGTGTCAACAGGTGATTGAGCCTCAGGTCAAGGCGTACCTGTATACATGGGGTGAGGGGCGTAACACTGCAGAGGGGGAGCATATCCCTGTCAGGATTGAAAGCCTGGAAATTGGTTACATTGACGGCCAGCTGCTGCTTCCATTGATTGAGGAGCACACCATTGACGAACGTAGCCCTCTTTGTGGGCACACATACATGTCACTGAAATCGGTGAGCAGTTGTGATGTCCCGTGAGCCAAGTTGCAACCGCCAAGCAGTACCTTGCAAAAGACTGCTGCTTTCAACACATGCAAACTGGGTGTTGTGCATGTCAAAGGCTTGTTGCGTGGCTCATAATTAGCTGCTGCAACAGCTGTTACCTTTGATGGGCAACACCAGTTCCAGATGCTGCTTGCATTTGCAGGTAAACGCAGAAATTGTAGTGACTTTTGAAGGAACCACAGAGTTTGGCAATCCATTCATGGCCCGCCAATCTTATCTCATGGATGAAATCATGTGGGGGCACCAGTTCAACCAAATAATCTACCATCCTGAGCCTGAGGACACAAGATACCGCATTGACTTCTCAAGGTATGTTTGCAGAAGCATTCCATCAACTGGCAGCGTCACTCTGTGCTCACAAAATTGCCAACCATACTTGGTGGCAGCCACCTGCACACCCTGAACTGTCTGCAAACCACTGCTGGACCATTGTCACACCAATCGCCGTGCACTCCTGTTTATCAGCCTTTGCACAGCGCGTCTGTAGCAGCACAATTCTACCAAGTTCACTTCTGGTATTGTGCTGAAAGCTGTCATGCTGTGCAGCTTTCATTCAACATCGCCGCAAGATGGCTTAGAGGGCATGTCTCAAGAGGAGCGGTGCATGAGGGTGCTCCGCCCTGACATCACCACTGTACCATATCCTTTGTTGGGAGAGAACACTCTGGTCATCAGTGACAGCCTGGTGCTGTGTCCTGGGGCTGACAGCAAGCCCCGCTTGCAGGTTAGAATAGGGTGAGTCATTCATCACGCCACCGCGCCTTGGACATCACCCCCCTCTGATTTGGACCTCTACGTTCCATACAGGCTGTTAACATTGCAAGTGTGACGTGCCCTGCAGTCACACATCATTGTTCACTCGTTTTTGTCTGCAAGAAGTGTTTGAAGTAAAGTACTCACATGACAATCGTTGCTCAGTGATTTGCTTGTTGTGCAGGGACACATACCCTAACCAGCATGTTGAGATTAGTGTGCGTGTGTACATATACAGATGGATCACCACTGATGTGTCAGGCATACCTCAGGTATGCCTCGTGCAAAACATGTGTCTGCTTGGACCTGTGCTGTTCAGTCATGTGGCTTTATAGATCCATCGCAACTCTACCAATCACAATGTAGCATCTCACATCATCATGTATGCTGTTCAGCAGATTGCGTCATTACAATGTCGCATATTGCAGCCTGAGCTGCAGGTGGTAAACGTTGTCTGGCTTGTAGGATTATTCAGTGGAGCAACTGGAGGTGGGGTATGAAACTGGTACTGACCGGCTGCTGCTGTGGCTGCCCATGATTGTCACACATGTCATTGACGATGATAGCCCTCTGTCCAATTGGAGAGACCCTGACACTGTCCTCAGTGACTCAGACGCCACCATTGTAGTTGTGGTGCGTCCCCACAGTAGCCTGTGCCTGGCAGAGGAACCATGAGCGCATGCACCTCTATAGCTTGTTCATGGAGCACTTCTGTGCCAGCTATGTCAGCCTGTATGACACCGCAATATGACTTCACACAGCTCAACAGCTGATGTTGTGCTGTTGCACTGACAGGTGGAAGGCTACATGTACTCAGCAGGCACAAACAGAATGAGGATGCGCATGTTTCACACCCAACAGGATGTGCATCCCAACCACATCTTCTCTCCTGTGGTCACTGCGCCATCTGTTTCAGCAGACTACAAGCCTCGTGTGGACTGGTCTAAGTTTCACGAGGTGGTGGCGCTGCAGTCTGATGAGCTGAAGAGTCCGCATTTGGAGCATGTGTCCAAGTCTTGGGGTGCTTTGTCAGGTAGCAGATGTAGTTGTGTGAAATGCAAGTCCTTTTGTACTGGCTGCCTCAGTGTGGCTGCTATACTTATATTGCATCTCAAGCGGACATCAGCGATCAACGCCATCGAGGCCAAACATTATGTCTGGTGAACAAGTCGACATGGATGCAAGCTATAAGGTTGCCTGTAAGGCTTGCGCTTCCAACTTGTTTTCTTATTGGAATAAGGTTGAGTGATCACACTTCAGCTGTGATCCTTGCTGTGTCAGGAATAAGTCTGTTGCTTACAGCAAGACCATGTCTTTGTTCCACAGTCTGTTCACAATCACTGCAAGCTTGGTGTGCAGATTCCTATGGCTCAGCTATGCAGCTTCCAAGTGGCGATGGAGAGCTGGATGATGCTACAGTCACCTTGAAGCCTGGACAGCTGGCAGGAGTCATGTCAAATCCTGAGCTTCTGCACCAACTCACAGGTCACCGAGGCAGTAGGGCACCTGAAGCTGGTCACATACATCTTACACCAGACACAGATCCTGAAAACACCTTCAGGACACGGCAGGCAAATAAACGTCCTAGAGTCAGATTTGAGGAGCTGTTTGCTCCTGATGATTCGACACATCTGGGTGATGAAGGCAAGACTTCAGCAGCAGATGCAGATCAAGAACAGGGTCAAAGTCAAGTCTGATAGGTTGCATGGTGATTGGGTTACACTGTTTCTCTTCAGCACAATGGCTGACAAAATGATTTTGGCAGGTATTGTGTCAGTCTCAAATGAAGGTATGTCACCTTGGAACTACTGTCATTTGAAAGTGATACACGGCCCAGGCCCTCCATGTTAGTGGTCCTACGTCAGCATCATCTTCCAGTCGTTTGCAGGGTTGCTGTTTGCAGCTCAAGGCTTTGATGAGCAGTCTCAAATTGGCAACTGTACATGCGTGGTGTTTTAACATGGTGTTTTCTTGTTGGTAGTGTCATTAGCTGTGTACCAAGGGCAGCAGCGTAGAGGTCTCGACTTCACTGAAAGTCAGCGCCGTCGCCTGAACTGACTCTCTTATCAGGAGAATCTCTCACTCCAAGCAACAGCGCAGCCAGATGCAGGTCCCCAATGATATTTTGATCTACATACTCATGGCACTGCACACGCAGGCTGATGCCTGCTAACATACAACCCCCCGCGTCTCAACGTTCATTTCGAGCATGTCACACAACCTGTACGACTCGCAATTATTTGCAGGCCCTCATGTACAGCCCACGCTCCACGCGCGACGTGCAAGTTTGCCGGGGCTGGTCGTTGATCTGGTCGCTTGTCACGCTGCATGACATCTACGAGCATTCAGTGCTGGTCGCCTGAAACGGTCGGGAAGCCCTCATCTGTACAATCATAGCTCTTTGTCCATCGGTACGGCCCAGCCAACAGACCATGGTGACCGGTACGAGTGTGACATATATCAGCGTTGCGAACCAAGTCAGGCAAGCAGGGGATTTGCTGCACCTGCCCTATCAACCCATTGCCACTGCTCTGGCATTCATGCATCGCTTTAAGCAAGCAAGAAAAGAAGCATACCCAGACACTGTAAGTTCATGCTGTGAACTCTTATACTGCTGCGAGGCCTAAGACCTTGCATCTGTTGCTGACAATCCCACTTCTTCTATTGCCGCCGATGCCGAATTGAAGAGAGTTGCAGCGGCCTGTTTGTTCTTGGCTTGCAAGGTAGAAGAGGTAAGCAGAGTGGCTGCTGTTATACCTCCTTGGTCCTTGTTTCATGCGTGGCTCACTGTGCAGGCAACAGTGCGGACAAACGATCTCCTGAATGCTGTTCATTTCGTGGCTGGAGCTGTGCAACAGCTGGACAGTGCAGTCACCTCAGGCAATCCCTTGTCGAAAACACCAGAATTTGGTGCTATAGTAGGGCAGGAATACTATGCTTTGAAAGAAACTCTGATAACAGATGAGCAAATTTTGCTCCGGACCATCAACTTTGAAATAGTGGTTGAACATCCCCACAAGTACCTCTTCAATTTTGGCAAGCTCATAAATGCCAAGTTCAGCTTGATTCAGATGGCTGTCAGCATCCTGAATGATAGTATCGTGCACACCAAGCTTTGCCTGGCACACCCACCAGCAGACATTGCTGCCGCCTGCCTGCAAGTGGCCAGTGAATTATCCAATCCCCTTCAGCTGCCAGTTGTCAACTCACCATCAGATTGGGGTGCTCTTGGCGTCAAGCCACAACACGTAGATCAAATTGGGCTTGCGTTGCTGGACATGATTGTCAGCAATATGGAGCCAAGCTAATAGGACTTCTCTGACTCAAACTGCCTAGAAAGCCCAAGGCATGTCCCTCTCAGGCTTAGCAAGGCTATGGTCAGGTAATGCACAAGCTTAACAAAGCTTTCTCCTTTTCCTTATATGTAGAGGCTGCCAACGTCATGCTGGCATGACCGGTTTGTTGATTCTGTTGCATGCAGGAGCCACCATTGCTGCAGCTGGGTCTGGAAGTTGCTGGTAGCACTCTTTAGCAGATAATTTCGGTATGCCACAGTGCAAGCTGCTGATTGCAATCAAGCTGAGGCGATGTGACTTGCTTTTCATGATGATGATTGCTGATTGTCATGCCAGAAAGCAGACCTCGTCTTGTAGCCTGTGTTGGCTGCATGGCTGTGAGAAGTGTAAAGAACCAGATAGATCTCCGGCTGCAACATGTAGCGGTCAATCATGATATATCATATATAGGATACCATCGATGGTTTTACACAAAGCCTGCAACACAGCATGTGGTCGCTCCTCTTTAGTACGCGTAAAGCAGATTTTCCACAGTGAAGGGCTTCTTGAGGAAGGACTGGAACATCATCGCGTTTGGGTTCCAGGTGGTCAACATCAGTGAACGAAATCGGTAATTGTCTACAGTAACAAAATTTGAAGTACAGTTGAGACTGCAGCACAATTCTTGGGTGATGATGGATAACACGTAGGATGCAGTCGGCGTTGGAGCATCGTTAACCGGGCACCAGGCTCAAATCCCTTCGCTTTGAGTGCTATCTCTTCTCCAGATAATTGCGATGGATGATCAGCTGATCACTAGCTTCAAGCGGACCGGGTACGAGCTTGACGCAAGGGAAATGGTCCTGAAGTGTGTATCTCTAGCACAACAGTTCGATCTGACCGCTAAACAGTTCGCAGAAGATTTCGAAGCATTCGCCCTAAACAGGTAACCCTGTCTGCAGCTTGCAAGTAGATGGAACAGGTCATGTAGCATTCACCGTCCGCTCCTTGTATAGGAAAATTCCAACCGGTCTTGTGAACGGTGGACACCTCGATGCATTCTCAAACAGCATGAATCAAAAGAAGCGCAAGAGGCCACCGACAGAAGCAGAGACTCTTGGTTGGGCTGGCAATAGCTGGAATGAGTGAGAGCTATTGCATGAGACATGGAACCCCTCGATACAGCATGTGTCTAGCTTTAAGGTGTGTTCTCATGTAGTGTCGAGCCTGATGTGCTGTCAGACACAAGCAACACAAGAAGAAGCCGAACAACTCCTGCTAAAGCAGCCAAGGCAGTGGCAGTGGCTCCTTCCCCAGCTGTTACCAAGACCACATTGAGCAGATTTCAACAGCGTACACAGGTGATTTTGTGAGAGAAACAGAAGGTCAGTGCATGTCACAAAATATTTGTTGCAGTCAACATCACTGCTGTTGCAGAAAGGCCAAGTGTTTTCTACTTTGAATGCCCATCTCCACTTTGATGATGAGGCCCAGGTATGCAGCACGAGCAGACCAGCCTGTGTCATTTCGCTTGCATCAAATGGACAATCTTGTGACTGCATTTGACATAATACGTCCAGGATATGCAATCAAGCCATATGCAACGATGCATTGTGGTGCAAAGAGGTGTCAGCTCAGCAAGCTCAAGTCAGTTCATGGTGGATCGTCTACAAGACAAGGTAGCAAATCATGTCTTTGCTCAGTTCCACTCATTGGTAATGTCAACACCCATTTGACATCACAAGTGAACAGGTACAATACCTAGATGGACAGATAGGAGATTTTGCTGCTGCCTTTGAGGATGCAACTGGCTGTCATCCCAGTCATCCAATCTATGCAGCATGCCAGGTAACGCTTATTGCTGACATTGACAGTCTGTAGGCAAGGAAGTGCCTTGCTTGTGCTACATGGCCTTGTTGAAACCAGACGTATTTGATGCTGGTTGTTTTTTTTGCTGGCATGCCAACAGCATACACCATCAGTCTGGTCATTGCAACGCCATCATCTTGACTGAATTTGGTGGCTTGCTTTGCAGGAACCTGTGCTGATGGTTGGCCGTATCTGCTGTGACAGCGAAGGACGCCTGAATGAACGCAGCGTCTTACTAGAAGGAAGTATTGAACTCTCAAATGGAATGCGCACAAAGCTTGACCTGAGCAAGCTTGAGAGCTTCAAGTTGTTCCCAGGTCAGGTGTGTACTCCTTGCTGACATGCTTGAATATGTGTGCTCGCTTTTTTGTGACGGTTCAGCGAAATCCAGAAACTACCATGCTGCAGGTAGTGGCTGTAAGGGGGATCAATCCAGCGGGTGCATGCATTGTAGCCCACCAAATGTACACAGCTGTGCCAAAACCTGTAGTACAAACAAGCCTAGATCAGATGCAGCACTTTGCTCAAGCCACTGGTGACTATGACTACTGTTTTGATGCCATTGCTTATGTTCTTGCATCACATGCTGATACGACCGTTCAACTTTTTGTTTATGTCATGCCCGCTTGAGAGTAGAACTTTGGACTCGTCATGCATGTATCAGCAAACCATTCAAATGTTAGCAACAATGAACAAATCAGCTTGTCAGCAATCAGCATCAGTGCGCAACATTCCATGCAGTCCTGATGGGCTGTATCATTGCAAATCATTGAAGGCCTGGTCTTGACACATGCCAGGCTGCCAAAGCCATCATTGAACATGCCATTAAATTGACAGGTCTGTAACCTGTCTTGGAACTGCCTGCAATTCTGCAATGACAGCGTTGCATGAATGCAGGGGCGAAAGGCTTGTCCATAGTGATTGCAGCAGGTCCCTTCAGCAGCAAGGAAGATGCCACATACGAGCCACTGCAAGCCTTGCTCACCCACTGCATGACTCAACCACCTCCTGATGTACTTGTGTTGATGGGACCCTTTGTTGACGCTGACCACCCATTAGTCCAAGCAGGGAAGCTTGAAGAGTCCTATGAGGATGTCTTTGCATCACAGGTATAGCTTGTAGTTGACCATAATTTATTGTGAATGATGAAACTCAGTCTGTTTTGCAGCAGCATGCGCATTGCTGCAATAGGCATCTGCACCTTAACAGCTTACCATGTTCCACATGTCCTGAAATCACAGAAAGTGCAGTCCTCTGCATTTGTGTGCAACAAGCGCCCTTGCAGTGTGTGACACCAACATGCTACCAGCATCAGCCTGCATCTGTAACCACATGTCCAGACACAGTCGTCTCTATACCACGTCCATGCATGCATTGTACAGTCATGCCAGCAGCTCCCTCTGACAGACATGTGTGCTTGCCTGGCTGTGTAGGTGATTGACAGGCTGGATGAATATTTGGAGAGTGCAGGCAGCAGCTGCCATGTGGTGCTAGTCCCCTCAACCCTGGACGTGCACCATCACCCTGTCTTCCCCCAACCCCCCCTGCCGCCAGAGGCAGTACCCACACGCCACCCACAGCAGTTCACCCTGTTGTGTAATCCTGGTACTTTCGCCTGTAATGAGGTAGTGGTGGGTGTTGTGACCAGTGATGTGGTGAAGCACCTGAGTGGGCAGGAAGTGCAAAGAGGACCTCAGGGTGACCGCTTGCCCAGTTTTGCAGCCCATCTGTTGGGTCAGCGGAGGTACGACATGACTGGCTGAAGTCAATGTACACATCAGCTGATATGGTGTGGTGCTATTACTGAATGCTGTGCATTGGGCATCCTCGGCAGTTTGCTGTTGCATGCTGTAAAAGTATCAGATTTGAGTCGCCGCTTGAGAAACCAGTGTGACCTTAATTCAAGGAATGTGCAAGGAAACAAGCAAGCATGTACACTGACTGTGTTAAAGTGTTGCCGCAGCTACTACCCCATGTACCCTCCAGCCTCAGGCTCGCTGCTGGACTGTAGCCAAGCCAGCAACCTGCAGCTACCGGTCACTCCTGACATCCTGCTGCTCCCCTCAGACCTGAATCCCTTTGCAAAGCTGGTCCCACTGCCTGCGCCACCCCCTCAAGGAGCAGACACTGATGCACACCCATCAAGTGCAGTGCACACTGCGGGTCAGGTGGTTTGTGTCAACCCAGGCAGGCTGGCAAAGGGTGCTGGAGGGGGAACATTTGGCACCTTTCAAATTGCCCCTTCTGCAGAAGGCAGGGCGGCAGCACTAGGCAGAGCCCCAGAAACGAATGGCAATCTGGCGCACAATGTCCACATGCGGTGCAAAGCAACCATCACTCGTGTGTGACCGCATGGAATATGATTGCAGCAGATGAAGCATGTGCAGTATTGATAGTACTGATTCTTTGCTGTGCTTGATCATGCTTGGTAGCAGGCATTTGCAACTAGCAACGCGAGGTGTCCATTACAGGGTCGGTATCACACAGACAAACTATCATCTCTTGCCTGTAATTGGAAGACACACAAATTGCTTTCGAAGCAAAAGTTAGATAAGTGCAAGAAGAAATAAAGTCAAATCTGGGTGTGATTACTGCTTGATACATATAGGTGGTAACCATGTTTGAGGTACCTATGCTTGCAATGCTGCAGATGAGCGGGTAGGTCGTTTGACTGGTGATCCAGGTTGTTGCAATGTTGCATCTCCACAGATAGCTGCAATTTGAAGTTCACCATCATCTGTCTTTGTCCAACTGGCAAATGACGGCTCCCTCAAAGTAACTGCTTGTTGCTGCACAGCTTGCCCCGACAGTGCCACTGTCTTTGTAGTGCAGGCGGCTGCAATTCTGCTTTGCAGAACTAGACTACCTAGTGTCTCCCTCAGGCAGGCAACCACATACCTGTAGACACATCAGAGTCAGGGCTTAGCGATGCATGAAGCTGGCAAGCTGTCATTTGGTGCATACTATGCTGTAAAGCATGGGTTGTGTGACAGCCATTCATACAGTGGCTGCACATCTTCAAGCAGCCAGCTGCATCTGTGGCAGAAGCACAGGCATGCTTGCAATGGGTAGACAGTCTCACCATGCAAACCATGTAACTATGATGAGTAATAGCAGGCTGATGTATAGCAAGATGGAGCCAGCATTGCTCCAGTCTAGCCGTGCACAAAGCCATCTCTCTGTGACTACTTCATGTATCCACATCACTGCCACGTAGGTTGAGCAGAATAGCAGCCACACCTGCAACATAACGCTGCTTGTTTTGACTCATCCCTGTGGCTTGTATGCGTGCTGATGAGGCAAAACTGCTCATGCAAGAACTCTTTGACAGATGGAGCTGAGACTGAACCTGCCAATGGTAGGAAACAAATGGAGCTCTTGACAGCATCACTTCCAGCAGCAAAAGTGCTACAGCACTGCTCTGTAGCGCATATGCCTGTGTAGACACATGGGTGTAGGGCCAGTACAGTATTGGCACCAAAACAGCAGCAGGAGCAGCCACAGTTAAGCTCAGCAGAAACAGTCTCTCTAGCACTCCCCAGTGGCAAGCCTGCATGAACAGCCAAAGCACAGAATGGTCACATCTGTCAGACCGGCAGAATGTGGCAGAAACAGAAGTCTGTACTTGTGTCTCACCATATCTGTAGGTACAGCCATGTCTAAGCTTGCTGGCATGTCAAGGGTTCTGAGATCACAGCATACATCGCTTTGATGGCGTTTCAGATGGTTGGTGGCACCCAAAGTGGCTCTTGGACTTGATGACTGCAGTGCATGGCTGGTCAAGTGTTTGGTGCTGACCAAGCAACCCACAACACCTGTCCATCCAGTCATAATGCTGGACCAGTTGCAGAAGCCCAGTGGCCACTGAGAGTCAATTGCTTTATCTGTACCGAAGATGAAAAAGTCACGAGGGTTGTGTCAAAGCTTGCTAAAAGCAGAAACGAGCAGCAGGTTCTCGAGGTCTCTGAAGTCCTACCCAGCACACCATCTACAACTATTGCAGCAGCAAAGTGCAGGAGCATACAGAAGCGCAAAGCCAGTACACTTGCTGGTGACACCCAATACGAGGCCACTAAGTGCAGTGGGTCCACCAGGTCCCATGCCAGGAAGGTGCTCGCACATTTGAGGTAGGACACTGAGCTACACCTGCAGTTGCAAATATACTGACTCAACACTATAGTCACTAGCTAGTTCTGCATGCGTAACACAAGCTGTTGTGATCAGGGTCATACGCGGCAAGCACTGTGGATGACTTTACTTTCGAGTGAATCACTGCGTTACAACGTATGTCGTATCGCATATGCATGATCACCTGTTCGAAATCCATAGCCACGTCTGACTTTGCGGTCGCTTGAATCGGGAGTTCTGCACTTCGGCAACGGTCGGGAGCGTCTGTGAGTTCACTCTACCGTTGAACAAAAAAACAACCAGGTTGACGACGACCAGGCCACCAATCTCGATCACGGCAGTGGCATACATAGGACGACACGCACAATTGCTGCAACTGATCGCCACAGACTTTGCGTAGCAGTGCTTGATCGGCACCTGAGCGGCTGAGGCCGTGCGTAGCCTCAAATGCGATCCCACTGCACACTAATGCTGCAAGTGCTTGTGCATTGGCGCTGTTGACAACGTTTGTGACGCGCGCTCCTCAGCGTTCGGCGCAAGATTTGCGAGTGTGTTGGAGTTCAGTCAACGGTACCGTATGAGGATGTGCTTCTGAAGCCCCAGCAGACAAAATGGGCTTTGAGCGCATTGTCTGCTGTGCAAAGGCTCCGACACTCAGCATCGGCATTGCCGAGCGAGCGATTCTTGCCATTCGCGGAGACCAGGCGCTGCGCTTCTGAAGAGCGTGTCAGACAACTTGCCGACGTTGAGGTCCGCCGAACGGCTTGGCTGCGCACTCAGCACGACGTTGAGGTTCGCCGAACGGCTGCCGGGCCTTGCAACAGTTGATCTGCGCGGCGTGCCTGCAAAGCGATGATCATCCCTGTTCGTTGCTTCACGTGCGGCAAGGTGCTCAGGCATTTTCTGCTGTGTTTGATCGATCTTATTTGCGGTAGAGTTCAAGTTTTGTGAGCCCTGTGGACCTGCAGGTCATTGGCAACAAGTGGGACACGTATCTGGACTTGTTGCAGGCCGGATACTCTGAATTGTGAGTCATCCTGTTGACATTGCTTCTGCACCTTTCAGTATTGCTCTCAAACAATCGTCACTTGTAGAAGAGCCACCGCTTGGTAAGCACTGAGCGTGTTCTCTTCTGTTTTGTTAATAGTCAGGTTGTGCGTGCAGTGATGCCTTGGATGCCCTTGGTCTACAGCGATACTGCTGCCGCCGAATGCTCATGACACACGTGGACCTCATTGAGAAACTGTTGAGCTACAACAACCTGGAAAGAGCTGCTGAGCAACAGGAAGAGGGTTACTAGAAATCTTGGGCACATGCTTGCATGCTGTGGCAATCACCAGTACGGCCTTTGGGTAGATGGGCATTGCTTGGAAATCTACCCTGTCTCCAAATTCGCCGCAACGAATGATCCTCAGTCAGTTCTCTGGTCCCTAGTGGGCCATAACATGATGTGATGTGCTGTGTGACAGATTGTCAAGAGTATTGGTGCTAGATGTCTTGCCGTATAGCTGGGTTGTGTAGCTGCACGCGATAAGAAGTGTCCGAATGCTATGAGTGGTTTGAAACAGATACAAGGCTTGCTTGTCACCTACATGCACAACATGAAAATAGCAGACATACCTGGCAACACAAGAAATAGGTCAGCTAGTGTGAGCATTTAACAAGGCAGTAGTATTTGTGCTGACTGTAGGCATGTCATCGCTAGGAATATAGCCAGTCTTTCAGATCAGACACAATGTTGACGAGTCGTTTGACACATTGGGCTGTTTTGCACAATCCTGATGCAGACCATGCACCTAGTTACTTTACAAGCGAGAGTTTGCATGTGAAGGGAGGTCTGTGGCTATCTGGGCGTATACTTTGCCAATGCTGCGTCCTGACTGCAAGTGCTCGACGGCATCTTGTACAGCATCTACCCCCCTGCATGGCGCAAAACAAAGCCTTGGACTGCGTAGTAATGCCTCTGCAGGACTATTGCTGCAGGCTTTTCCACTTGGCAGCCAAGTCCGAGACACACACACACACACACACACACACACACACACACACACACACACACACACACACACACACACACACACACACACACACACACACACACACACGTGCTGTCCTGCAAAGCTGTCCAACCAGTTTCAAATGTGCTTGTGGTGCCTACCTGAATACTGCAGAATCCATGTTGACCTTCAGCTGCCCTTGCATCATTGAACTTGTCAGCCGCCGCAAGTGCTTCTTGAACAGATGCGCATAATGTATCAAAAAGAAGCCATTGAGAGATGCTGATCTGTACAACAGCATCTCTGGAACACCCTTGAGGGCAGTCTGGGGCCAGCCCGCTCCATACTGTGACATCATGCCAATGACCACCAGCCTGCCTTGTCGGCCCAAGGCACCCAGGCAGGTCTTGAACATCTCCCCTCCCACACTTTCATAGATGATGTTGATGCCATTGGGGTACTCCTTCTTTAGCACTGCCTACAATTCTTGCAACACATCGGTGTCAGCATAGTCCAAGAGTAGACTGCAAGCAAGCACTGCCTCTCACGTCTTGTGTTCAGGACAGCTCCCCAACGTACCTCATGTCACTTGTACAAGAAAGTGCAAGTGTGGTCATGATCAAGTAGAATTAGACCTTCAGAATCAAGTGTTACGCAATCATCCTTGCAATGTAGCACCGCTCTGGCATGGGACAAAAGCAGTGTGCAACACTCTGCCGCGAATATGAGCAACACTAGGTGGCGTCCACCTGGCTACCCTAGATCAATGATGTTGCATTACGTGACTGTCAACACTGTCGTATTACTAGGCCTTACAGGGATGCACAATACAGGCTGCTCTGGAGAGACAAGACTTGTCCTGCACGTACCTAGCTCATCATGAGCCGGAAAGCGTTAAAATTATTGATTGTTGTTATTACTACGTGGCTGTGGGATCTGCACCAGGTCTTCAGTACTGTAATATCCTGACAAGCACACACACAGCTTTGTTTGAAGTTTTGCTACGGGTTGACTTGTGACGAACTACCTTTGGCTGCTCCTTATTGTAGTTAATGACTCGATCACAGCCCAAGTCAGTGAGCAGGTGAGCCTTGTCATCACTGCCGCAGGTGGCCACCACTTGGTTGCCAGCCATCTTGGCCAGCTGCACAGCAAACTGGCCAGTGCCCCCAGCTGCCGCTGTCACCAGCACCGTTTCCCCACTTCGCATGCTGCCTGCCTGCTCCAGCCCTGCCAGCATCACAACACAACACTGTTGAGACTTGTGTGAAAGATGCAAAACGCCATGCACCATGCACTGCTGACTCACTGTCTGTTGCATTGCCACATCATCAGGTGCTACACATGGGAGCATGCATGCACGCATCTTTGTCACATGAGGACAGTACGAACAAGTTTTGCCTGCAGCAATGACAGGCAGCTGGCAGATGCTACACAAATGAGCTGTCATGAGATGGTGCTTTGGGGACTCACAAAATGGCAGACTGGTGACATGGTGATGAGTGATGAGGTATGAGTGAGTGACCTATGGATGCTGTGAGGCCTGAGGTGAGCAGAGCCACCACCTCCTTCTGCATGATGCCGGCAGGCAGGCACAACTTGGCAGGCACAACTATGTAGTCAGCAAAGCAGCCTCCAGATAAGGTGGCCACCGCCTGACCCACCTCCAATCCTGCATAGCATTATCCACATTGCTGCTTGTCACCATGACTCATAGGATATCGTCTGTGCATGATGATTCAATGCAATTTCACTTAGTGCTACACAGTCTGGGATGTGGAGCCAGTTGTGACTCATCAGACATCCTGGCTTGAAAGCACAGGTGAATACAAATCATTTGTCTGGGCTTGCAGTGATAATTCATTCATCCAGATTGCTGTCAGTAGATGGAATATGTAGCTCTTGCACATATCGAAACCATTGTTTGTTAGAAGAACATTGTCATGCTGGAATTATGAACTCAGAAATGCCTGGGAATTAGTAACAGGCGTTTCTACTTTAGGGACATCTTTGTGCTCCTGGGGATGTAGACACAGAAAGAAATAAAAAAGAAAAGACTACACCTTTCGGCGTCAATTTAACGAGGAGCCAAGTAGTATACCGGGCTGCCCGAGTTAGAGGGACAGATATTTAATGTTACTTCACCCCACCCCCTCGCCCCAACAATGCAGACACACCACTACTTTATAAAATTGTCATTCATATGGAAACCTAAACCCAGAGACGTCTGGGTCTGATAGCAGAGCTATTTGCAAAATTTGCAGTGTGGCAGGGACCGATTGGGCCCTGAAGAGGCAAGCAGTTCTCCAGCTCACACATTGCTGCATAGCTCTACACCCCGTCAGAGTGTGCAAAGCATGTCTTGTATAAGACAGCATGCCACTGGGGAACTTGTGCACCTCTTCCTGCTGCTGCTACCAAAGAGACACACCTTGGTCAACAATGATGCCTTGCATGGAGCTTGCGTCAACAGTGAATGATGCAAAAGAAAGGCGTGTTTCAGGCAGTGGGCCAGATGTACCTGAGACTTGTGGGCCAACAGCGGCAACAGCTCCCACAGCCTCAAAGCCAGCATCAAAGGGCAGGCTGGCCTGTGCCTGCTCAGTGGTGGCATGATACCTGCCGGCTGAGAAGTTGACATCTGAGGCGTTGATGCCTGCAAAGGCCAATCTGAGCAGCACATGCCCAGCAGGAATGCTGGATGGCAGAGCCTGTGACACAACCCTCGTAGCCTCTCGGAAGTCATTGGACAGCCTGCATGCATTCCAGCCAAGACACATTAACGCATCTACTGAACTGTGTACAGAGGTGAACAGCTCTGCAGCAACCAGCAAAACACCAGAATGGTGCATGACCGGGCATGTGCCAGCTTTGTACATTGTTCAAGCTGTATGGTTGATTGACCAGGGCATATGCAGGTGCGCCAAACTGCATGAATGGGCCTGCAGAAGGTGGATGGCTTACTTGTGGACTTGGACCTTCTTGCTGTGGCTGGGCAAGCTGCCAGACGCCCACTGAACCAAAGCTTGCCTGTTGGGGTCGGCCTTTGCACTTCCTGCATTACGCACCCATACAGGCTTGACCATGCTGCATCTGGCTGGTCACACCCCATCAAAGATGTAACAGGAGTCTGTGCAACAGCTAGCAATTCCCTCTGGTCATCAACATCATTGTACTGCCAAATGAAACAAAGCGTATGGTACACCTTTGCGGTTGACGTCATGCTTACAGGTTGCATTGTTTCAGAGATCAAACAGGAATGGATGTATGCAAAGCACTGCTGACCCACAAACCAACTTTTTAGGTGGTAAGATTTTGCTGCTAAATCAGTATGACCACACAGTTCACTGGCTCACGCTATGCTGACTGGTGCAGCTGTATGCACACAATATCAAATGCACTTTCTGTCAAACATCGAAAACTGATTGGCATAACTGTTCCCATTTGACATGCAGCAAAGTGTCCGTGAGAAGATATGACAGAAGAGTCCACCTGCAGCAAGGGAGACTGGGCGCAAGTTCTGCTTGGCTGGCACCCATTCCATCATCCCATGCTTGGCCATGACCAACAGGATGGTGCCCACACGCTCATCATCTTGAATCAGCACGTTGGCAGCATCTACCACCTGCGAATGTTTTTTATGACAAGCACATTCAGTATAGTGTGCATTTTGGCAAGGTCCTGACTAGCAGGCAATGCAGTAGAAGAACCAATTTGCTGCAGGAGCTGACAGGTAACTGCCAGCACTCAAGAGATAACAGCATCAGTAAGAGTCACGCACAGCCAGGAGCAGATGCATGGTGTAACAGTGTTGTAGGTGAGCAGTAGTGTGACGGCTGGTGGCTGACCTGCTGAGTTGTGAGAACGCCACCACCTGATTGCTCTATCATCCACTTCAACATCTCTGCGCCCTCTGGTTGCCTTGTCTGTAGGTGCCATACCCAATTAACTTTAAAGCAAGACAAAGGCAGCTGGCTTTTGTCGTGTTCATGCTGATTTGGCGTCTTTGAGATAAAGTCTGAGGTGTGACCCAATATTTGATGTGTTGAGACATATGACATACATCACGATGCATGCTGGCAATGCTAGCTACACCACATCTGTCGAAGCATGTAAAAGATCAAACCCAAAATTGTGTTTTCAAGCTTGACCAGCGCAAACCTGATTGATGAACAAGCAAACCATCAAGTGATAGGTAGAGCTCACCATGGGAGTGTCAACTTGCTGTGGACACAAGGCACATATGCGGATGTTGCGCTTGCGAAGCCGAGGAGCCACAGAGCGTGTGAAGTGGACAACGCCGCTTTTGGCAGTGGCATAAACAGGGGCCATGGCTACAGGGAAGATGCCAGCAGCAGATGCCACAGTGATGATCAGGCCTGCAAGTTGACATGGCTGTTCTGCATCAAGCTTGCTGTATGATGGCAGACCTAAAAGTCTCAAGTTCAATCATACAGTGACATGAGCTGAGATTTTGAAAGCCACAGTGCTCACCAGGGTTTTTCTTGGCTTGCATACACTGCACAGCCAGTCGCGTTCCCACCATCACAGCTGTAAGGTCAACGTCCAGAGTTTTCTGCCACTTGTGGTGCTGCGCGTTGAAGATGTCGCCTGAAACCACAGCGCGCATGAAAGATGTGCTGACGCTGGGTAAACTTGCCCTATACTATGTTCAAAGGCACTGCTGAATACCTTGGTCGCCAATGCCAGCATTTAGAATAGCAATGTCCAATCTGCCAAATTCTTCCAGGTGCCTGTGAAATACCTCTTGCTGCTGTTGCTCGTCTGAAACATCGCATTGGACAGCTTGAGCACTGCAACCTATTTGATTCAGCTCTTTCACCTGCAAAAGCCTTTACTGCTCAAGAGACCAACACAGCAGAGTGCATCGCCAGCAAGACTCGCCAGCTGGGGAGATGAAAAATGCAAAGGTCATCACCGTTTGCCGCGCCTCACCTATGTCCAGATCGACCACCTGCGACGTGAGAGGTGTGTCAGAAGCAGAACCTGACCGCAGTCATGCTGAAACACGTTTCCGGCCTGGTGCGTGGCAACGCAGAAGATCTGGTGAGGTTGGTGAATGCTGACCGTGAGCTTGCTGCATCCTTGCTTCGCTAGCTCCAAGGCGAGATGCCGACCGATACCAGAGCCTGCTCCTGTGATCAGTGCTGCCGTACCTTCGACTTTCATGATGTCAGGTCAAGCCTAAAAGCAGCAATACAACAGGTTCTAGCTTGCCCCGCGGCCCTCGCCACACATCCTTGCGTCGATCGATATCGATTGCTGCCGGAAGTGTGGCAACCAGGTCAGCAGCTAATTAGTCATCACGATACTACGTGCGATCAGCCCCTTGCCTTGTCATTGCAGTCCATTTTGCCGCTGCGCATTCGACAGTGTCATGCTGTCTTGTTGTGCAAACCTTGGAGCAAAATTACTTGCACGTTCTGTAGCATAGTTTCCACGGTGCGGCAATTTTTGAAGTTGGGTGCGGCGGTGCGCGAACCCTTGGTGCGGTGCTAGCGCCATTAGTCAACCGTAACAAGCACATAACGGTCTCTCTGTAACACATGTAAAGTCGTAACAAGCACCGCAAATGCAGTCGGCACTTGAACACACAGCGGTCGCGGCATCAACTTGCCAACGAACGTGCTGTATACATGCTTTTTGCGGCTGTGTAAACCACCTAAATGCCATTTATTGCCGGACGCCGCACCCACACTGAGGACTTGCCAAATACCGGCGCGTACCCGGTGCGGCAGGTGCGGGTGCGCCGCACCCGCACGATGGAAACTATGTACAAAGCTAGTCGGCGGAATATGCGGTGATCTTTCGGTGGTGCTCGCGAAGTGCGTGGTGCAAGAGAGAGAGAGAGAGATTACAATGCTTTAGCCAGCCAACAAGTCTGATCACATATAGAAGAAGACAAATGTCAAATCTGGAGGAAATCGAGACAACTCAGAATAAACTTGAAAACCCGCATGTGAT
>JAABUP010002047.1_pt1 | contig 40577 bp, 50 predicted proteins | sample 5559201 | NCBI WGS metagenome assembly JAABUP01 (sample SAMN10711887, study PRJNA513373) | rock metagenome | isolation source: Antarctica rocks | place: Antarctica | reverse complement strand
TTCTGAACATCATATCTAATGCTGGCATCTGATGCTGCAGATGAGGTGTGAGTGTGTGTGTCACAAGGCGCTTTGTAAGCAATGTGCAAAAGCAAGGGATTGTGATCTGAGCGATAGCGGGCAGCCTGGATGAGCCATTTCCTTGGACGAAGCCACATGGCATTGGGCAGGGTAGACCCTGCTTCAGGTTTATCAGCCCTAACAGTAAATTCTTGCACAATTGCCCTTGCTGCTCGAACCCGCCCTATGTGCTCCGGGTCAGGTTGGTGCATGCAAAGGTTTCTTGTACTACACACGTCCACGGCTTTTACGCTTCAAGCTGCAACATCTGACATATCCTCAATGACGTTGACCATCGTCGTTTGGTGAGGTGACTGTCTTCGCACTTGCAGATTGTGACACCCACGTACACAGCGTCATAGCGCACGGCCTATGGCTTTGCTGGGGGGTGCTGGACCCGCTGTTGTAGCTGGACTCTGTGCCTTTGCAGCTTTGGGTTACGCCGTTTACCAGGTGAGCGTGTTGACGCTCTATGTGCTCTCAGCTTCTGGCAAGTGCACAGGCAAGTCTCACAGCTTCATTTCTAGCCACTCCTGCTCAAAGAGTCACTTCGTGCAGATCATCTGCCATCTGCGGCATTACAACGGTCCAGTCTATCAGGTGGGAGCACACTAGACACTTGCGCGGTACCAGCTTGAGGTGACTTGAGCCCTGCTTTGCCTGCTGCAGAGATATATCGTGAGAATCATCTTTTTGGTACCAGTGTATTCAGTAGCATCATGGCTGTCTCTGCTCATGAGCGAGAAGTCCGTGTATTTTGACACAGTGCGCGACTGGTGAGCAGACTGCTCACCTTGCTCTTGGGTTGCTTTAACAGCATGCGTCAGCAGCGATGCATTTCATTACACGCGCTGATAGCAACACAGCACACATATCAGACAATGTAACACTGCATGTGTGAGGTGCTGCAACTGCACCTCTAAGCCTGTTGAAGCCTGCACAGCTAAAATTAAATCCTGCCACTGCTTCATGGGCTGAGACAGAGAGACACATGCAAGAGCACATGCATGTCAGCATAAAGCAGCGCAAATAGACTGTCAAGTAGAGCTATGCAGAAAGTGAGCCGACTGCCTGCTGCAGCTATGAGGCGTGGGTGATATACAACTTCCTGTCACTCTGTCTGGCATATGTTGGAGGCCCAGGTGCAGTTGAAGTGAAGATGAGTGGATACATCCTGATGCCCTCCTTCAGCTACATGACCTGCTGCCTGCCCCCCCTCATGGTCAATGGCCGATTTGTGCGCCAGTGCAAACAGGGTGCTCTGCAGTTTGTGTTGTTAAAGCCCATTCTAGCCATCATTATACTGGTGCTCTATACGCAAGGAAAGTACGCAGAGGGTGACTGGGGCATCAGAAACGGGCAAGTTGTCTGCTCACGTTTCCGCAGTTCTGCTCATACTTTCATAGGGCCCTCATACTTTCATAGGGCCCTCATACCCTCTGTCGTCTTTGCAGTCTCTTACATCTGCAATTGTTGGCCTACCACACTGCTTGCTTAAGCTTGTGCAGTCTCACAGGCTCTGCCGTTATTTTCAGCAGCAGCACTAGATTCTGTCAGCAGCAGCAACGACGCCAACGGCAGCAAGTGATTGGACATGCACTTGAGCAGAGTTTCTGCCAGCTGCCAGCCAGAAACAACAGTCTGCATGTTTCGTGTACAGTTGCGGCTTCAGCATGGCTTGCTTGTGACCCATTAGGCCAAGTGTTTGGTCTCTACATGTTTTAACAGAAGCAGCTTTGCAGAAAAGCAACATTTCTCAGCCCAGATCTAGCCTTTGTCACGTCCTATTCAGCTGGCTTTGACATGCAACTCTGTGTTTCGTCAGCAAAAGTGAAGTTTGCCATTGGCAGCAATGACACAGCCAGTTTGGAAGCTATTCCCTGATAACGTTGCTTCCAGTTTACGACATCAGCTGTCTGGCAGGCGTTGCTACAGCTGGCTGAGCTGTAGACATACCTGCTTTACATCAAGCAGCAGACTTAATCCACAGCACTTGTAACACCTGCACTGTTGACACGGACAACTTGATCAAGGGTGCATGCCAGCATGTCATGGCTACGTTAGCTTGAAGTCAAACTGCGACAACCCTTGTGCAATGCAGGTACCTGTGGATCACCATTGTGTACAATGTCACATATACAGTGGCTCTGTATGCCTTGTTGCTGTTCTATCTGGGGGCGCATGACCTGCTGGCCCCCTACAATCCTCTCCTCAAGTTTGTGCTGGTCAAGTCTGTCATCTTTATGACCTTCTGGCAGGTGAGCCGTGCTGTATTGCACACTTCGTCCATGCAGTGCTGTGCATGTCAACATGTAAAGCAGAGATCATGCTGTGGACCACTGGCAAGCATACATGCTGTAGGCTCACGCCTTGTTGCCAAGACCACGACCTCAACACAAAGAAGTTAGTCTGGCTTTGCATCAGCACACAAATCAATGTGGGAGCCAAGCTGCTTGCCGGTTGGGTCATGCAGCATGCGCACATTGCACCAATGGCAATTCATCATGCTGTGCATGACACTTTGAGATCCAGATAGGCATGACCCAGACGAAAGAGTGCATGGCAAGCAAGATGTACGCCCCTCAATGCTTTTGCATGTGCTTTGTCAGTGAGAGAGACATGGCAGGTACTCTGCAGCTCAACACGCTGTTTTACCGCAGAGTCTGTTCATCTCCATCTTGTCTGGCGCTGGAGTGATCAAGACCACAGATGACAGCAAGAATCTGCAGAACTTCCTGATAGCGTGCGAGATGCTGCCCGCCTCAATCTTCATGCTGTGGGCCTTCCCCTTCACTGATTACAAGGCTTCAGGTATGTCAATGTTCTGCTTGCTCCTGCCTGCAATGGTGCACATAGTCGTGTCACCAATTAATCAACAGCATGATCAGGGTCTGCTTAGAGAGCATCACACCATCATCAGATGTTGTACCATCAGCTATATGTCGCATATGAGGTTGTCAGTATTTTGGTTGAGTTACAGCAGCTGAGTATACGACAGCATGTCTAGCGCTTGGTCACAGTGGTGCCTTGGGACGTAGCTGCACCCCACAGTCAGGCCTTGCTTTCCTAGATATGGCACTGCACATCAGCAACAGCCAGCACTACAATCAACAAGAATGCTGCTGTCTTATCATGGTGATGATGAGTGCAGGCGATATGGGTGGATTGGGCGTGAGCAACATCCGGCATGCCATGAACATCAACGATGTAGTTTCAGACACTGTGCACCAGTTTGCACCCACCTACCACAGCTATGTGCTGTACAGCAACAGTGGGGCCAGAAATGCGCCCAAGACTGTGCGCCCTAAGGAGGTCTTTGTCTTGCCTGAGGAACCCAACAAGTTCCATGACAATGCAAATTTGCTGGCCAATATGGAGCTTGGTGTGCATGGTGAGGATGGCCACAGAAGGACCATGTCTGATCAGGACGAAGGGTCAGCGCGGCAAAGTGCGCATGACGATGCGCTGTACCGCGCAAACACCTTCAGCGATGTGGATGAGGAGTTCCGGGCAGGACCCCTTGAGGAAGATGAGGTATGCCTCTTTGCTTATTTCACCTCTATAGCTTGTGCTACTGCATGTCTGCGGAGCGGTATGCTAGGTGAGCTGGCTGCTGCTGCAGCAGATATTGCCGTTGTACGGTAAGCCGCAAAGCGTTTTAAACACCTGCTGTGTGGCCACATGCACATGTGCACGGAGCCATGTCAGCAGTTCGCACATAAACCAGGGCACATTGATACTGGAGCACACTATATCTGTCAGTGAGAAGCAGCTTCAGCTGGACAGAGTACAAGTATCAACAGCATTTCAGCTGGCATGGGCGTTTCTTCAGAATGTGGCTTGCTCAGGAGCAAATAAGCCTAGCATGTTTCCTAAGCATTTGCCTTGCAATGCTGCAGGAGGGCATTGAGTTGTCATCTGCAAATGTCAACCTGAATATGGGTAGCCATGCTCAGAGTGATGACAAGTCTAAGAAGCGAAAGCCTATGCTTCAGCGGCAGACCACAGATGAGTTCATGGCATCTGATACTGCACTGGATGTCGAAGAAGTACGGCCACAAGCGTTGGCAGGTGGTAGCACAAGTCATCAAAGTCCAGAGGAGAGGAAAAAGCAATTCAAATTGGCCAAGGGATGGAGTGACGTTGCTCTGCAGGATGACAAGTAGCTGAGTGTGTGTAGAGTGTCATGCATGATGCGACTTGGTTCGTTGTAGTTTCTTTATGCCAGATGAAAAACACTCTTTGAAGTGGGCCTGGATGCATGATATGAGCACTACGCACTGAATATAGTATGTGCTGGTGATGCAAGCACATCCAGCTTCCCAATACCCTCAGCTGTGTATGCAGTACAGCAATTGCAGTTGCCATTGGTGCTGTGTGAATTGCAATTAGTACGGTACCGGCTGCCATGTTCTGTTTTGGTGATATAACTGAGCATCCTGGCAATTAGTCGCAACTTAATTGAGCATCCTCGGCTTGATGTTTGTCAGGGCAAAACTTTGAAAAGACTGTGCACAGCGGCTGAACGAGGTGACATTCAGACGCATCAAGAACTGATTGCGAAGGACTCTATGCAGCCAAGCTTGTGTCCCTAAGAGCTGAGTAGTTAACCCTGACAGGAGGCCCCATAGTTGTGCAGAGGGTGACATTCTTCCAAAACTGTCCCTTGGCACCAGTTGGTCTGTTTGAATCAATTGATTCCTGCAACAGCAGCAACTGGATCCAACAGGTAGATGCACATAAACATGGAGAGTTGAATGCCTGAACTGCCAAGCAAAACATGCAATGTATCCCATTGTGTACTGTGCAGAAACCAAGACACAACATCCAAAACAAGATTGGCAAGTGCTACATGACTCTCGGCAAACAGAATGTCAGGCAAACGGTGGCAGACAAGCTTCTTGGTATCACCAATGCGCATGAGAAGATCAGATAATTTCATAAGCTCAAGCATGATGTGGACCACTGCTGTATTTGAGTGCTGAATGGGAAACACTCACAAATTGGAGACAAAGTCGATTTGTAGTGTCGACAAGCTGGCGCTTTGTCAATCTGACAACAGGCATTATGCAGGCTGTACATGCCCTTTTGACACAGTAAGTCCAGAAGAATGGTATACCTGAACTGCCTTCAAGTTGATCAACAAATCTTCTGGCTTGAAGTCTGTCTTGCCAAAGCCTACATGAACATTGCCAGCCTTGTCTGCGCGGTACTCAACCTTGCCTCCCTTGAAGTCCCTGACTGCCTGCAAGGGGCAGCGCCAGCCTCAGCATATAAACTGAGCAAATGGACATGAGTGAACAGGGTGACCATCAAGTAAGCTCCAGGCAAAGCCTACCAGTGCGTGCAACGTTTGCACAGCAAAGTGTGCCTCCAGCGCACACGTTGCTGGGGTTGCAGCGTCAATGTCCAGCAACAAACCAACGTGCTTCCATGAACGAGAAAACCATCATGCTGTTTGTGAAGAAGGTTTGTGTATAGTATCACATGACAGCAAAAGTCCTTAGACACACAACACGGGCCTACCGCTGCTACATCCGCAGTGACCGTTCCTGCCTTGGGGTTGGGCATGAGACCCCTTGGACCCAACAAACGACCAAGCTTGGCAACCTTGGGCATCATGTCAGGAGTGGCAACAAGCTTGTCAAAGTCAAGCATGCCTCCGCTCATCTCTTGTATGAGGTCATCTGACCCAACGTGGTCTGCGCCAGCTTCCTTGGCAATGGCAACATTGTCTCCTTGGCAGAGCACAGCTACTCGAAGCTCCTTGCCGGTGCCCTTTGGCAGGTTGACAGTGGCTCGAAGCTGCTGATCAGCATACTTTGGGTCTATGTTTAGCTTGATATGGACCTCGCAGGTTTCTGTGAACTTCAACGACGCTGTACCAAGAGCTAGCGAGATAGCCTCCGTGGGGCCGCTCAGTGTAAGTTTGTCTGGCACTCGACCGGCCATGTCACGATATCTGCGAGACTTCTTCCTGCTTGCTGACTGATTCTGAGGTGGAGCTGAGGCTGGTGCAGGATTTTGCGTGCTTTCTTCCTCAGCTGGAAGAGTAGGAAGCTCTAAAGTGGCCGCGGCTTGTACTGTGCAACATTTTGACGACCTCGAGCCTGCCTTGACAGCTGCGTGTCTAGCAAGGAAAGGCGCTTGCAGATGGCTAGCTGAGTGGAGCCTGCTCGCACCGCAACTTGATGTGTGCGGGCGGCCTGACACTGGTGCGTGTTGTAGACAGCCAAAGGCTGCCATAATGCTTCGGCGCTGACGACGGGAGAGTTGTTGTCTGCAGCCGTGTCCTTGCAGTTGCGATGGATAAAGTCTTAGGGTTTCAACCACAGCATGCTGCAGCAGGAGTGGCATGCTAGGGTCAGGTGTTCCGGAGAAACGGTTTCGGAAGGAAGGAAAGAAAGAAGGCAATCGGAGGCGCTGGGAGGTCAGACTCGTGCAGCGTGCAACATCATGGCCGCCGATGACGGCCTTGACGAGTTGATTAGCTTCTTGCGAAATGATCGCCGTGAGGTAATCTTGAACCTGGCCAAAGTAGCTGACGGCTATCAGACTCGCCAAGAATGTGCACTCAAACCACTGATACATTTTTAGGTGCGTCAGATGGCCGTTGATTTGATTAAGGGTCTCACAGGCGACACTGCAGGGGTGGTCAGACTATCACAACGTTCACAGCAGCTATTGCCAGAGCTCCTGAAACTTATATCTGACCAGGACAAAATTCAGCAGTCTGCTGTCACATCACTTGTGAACCTATGCCAGGTATCGTTCCAGAGGGAACACAACTCAAATGTGATGCATGTCCAGCAGTTATATGTCTGCTGTCTAATTCGTTGTTTCCCTTCCAGGATACAGCTGTGATGGAGCGCCTTCTTGACCTAAATGTTGTGGCAAGAGCTGTTGATTACGTCACAGATGGGGCCTGTCAAAATGATAATCTGCTGATCATGCTGCTAGCTAATGTGACAACTATAGAGAAGGGGTCAGAGCAGCTGCTTCAGCTCGGGCAGGGAGTCCGGGAGGGCTTCAATATGTAGGTACTGCAATCTGCTGAGTGTTGTACCAATTCAACCATGAATTCCTTACTGCTTGGTTGCCGCAGATGAGCAAAAGAAAAGTTGTGTCTGGTTAGAATGTGCTGTGCTCTCGCCAGCTCCAAGCGGTGCTTTGTGTTCTTCTCAGCTCTGCTGACCTGTATGACATGGATTGGCATTTGTGATCAGGCGCCATGTGACCAAGAGCATGTGTGCACTGCTTTGTTTGACGATGTTCATGGCTGCCATGACTCAAACTGGAGGAAGCATGTGCAAGTCATTTACTGCTGTTGTTGCCAATGGGTTGACGGATCTGATCAGATGCATTGCACTAAATGGTCACTCACATCCTTCAAGGCTCCGTGCTCTCTAACCCCTTTACAACACATGAAGTGTAAATAGTCAAAGGATTGCAATAGTGCAGGATGTTCGACACGTTGCATGACACTATGCACATCATTTGTCACCATGGGTTTCATAGTGTTGACATCCACCTTGTCAGCAAAGTGTTGCTTGCTGACTGTTGAAAGACATGGAATGTTTCCAAGCAAACAACAGGCAGGAGGCATCTTGAGATGTGAGTCTTTGCCCTGACATGTTTTGTTGCAGGGCGGTGCTGTTGAAGCTGTTCATGGCCGGATCAAAGTCCGGCGAGACAGATAAGATGGAGCACATAGCTGCCATCCTGACCAACGTGACGCGCCTCAAACCTGGCAGAGCATTGCTGCTGGAGCCCGGCAGAGGCTTCATAGAAGCCCTGGTTGCGCAACTCAAGTCTAGCAACCTGCTGCGCAGGCAGGGTTGTGCTGCAGCCTTCAGAAACTGTTGCTTCAGTGCAGAGGTGAGAAAGAGCCTGCCGGCTTGTGGTCTGACTGCAGCAATGCTGGGTGACAGTGTGGTGTCACCAAGCCCATTGTCACTAAAGCCAGCTCTTGTTGCAGGGTTGTGACTTTGCTTTCAATGCAAATAAAATCATGGTTTTGTTTTACGTAGTAAAACAACAACAATAATGTAAAAGAATACAAAACTGTATTTTCTTGAATACAAAATGTGTAATTTACCTGGTTACTGTAAACATTGGAGATGTTTGGTTAAGTCCTTTAACGAGCGCAACCCTTTTGGCCCAACTTGCATGCTTGATGCTGCCCAGTTTGCAACATGGGTGCAGACTATTGGGCAGACCTCATGCTCTGCCCATGACCAGAATGACATGCATGACTATTGGCACCTCTGGCTCTTGTCCATGAGAGGCAAGCTCTGCTCAATACGCCGTACTGTGGTGCAGCAAGATGGTACATTGAAGATGATCCTGGACCGGCGGCTGCAACTCGAGCAGATTTTGAGCCAACTATGTGGTGTTGGAGTGCCCAAGGAAGCAGATGACACTGCCAGAGCTGCCCTTGCAGAAGCCATATTGATGCTGGTGAGCTCTTTGCCTGCGGTCCACTCCAATGCTGTTGTGATTGCTATGCAAACAAAAGCCTTCCCAGCAATTGCTGCGTCGGCAATGGCTGGGAACAGACATGGTATCTTGATCCAAACTGGTACCAGTCGGTGCCCATGAAGGATTGCTTGCAGAGTGGACAGGATGTCAACACTACAGCAAGATTTCCTTGCAAAACTTGAGAGTTTGGCCCAGGCTTTGTACAACAGGCCTGATGTCAGCGCCGCAGCTAAACTGCCAGCAGCACCTGTCACCAAGCTGGAGACACTTGAGAGAAAGGACATGCGCGTATATCTAGCTTCAGAGTGTCTTTAGCTTGCTGACAGCTACTGCTGGCAGAAAAGCTGACATTAGGGCTTGGCCCAATTTTCTCAGTGTAATTCTTGACATACGTTTCGAGCACGCAGCACGCAGGTCATGTTGCTGCCTTTGGGGACAAGTAAGTTCGACGCTGGCGTCGTCGCACCCGCGAGCACAATGTCTTCCGAGACAGTCCCACAATACGCTTTTTCTTGACAGCAGGTCCCGCAGATACTGTTGACCGCCACGCCGTCAGTAACAGGAACATCTGCGGGCAAACGGGTTACGATTTCTGACAGGGCCGGCGTTGCCACCGTCAGGGCCAACAGAGTGACGATTGCATGCATCATACGCTCTTCAATCATTGCTGCGAGCCCACAGGAAGATATGATGCTGCACACACGACGAGCCCTACCTCTGTCGACGATGAAAAGCCATTTCAACGGATATCAGCGAAAACCCCTTAGGCTTCGCTCTTTGCTTCATAACAGTAATGTCGAGGGGTAGCCAGCAGGGGTAGCTGAGTCATGGCCATCATAATGTTATAACGTTATCATTAGAGGACAAAACCCGAATTGTGAAGTACCAACCCACGTGTTACGGTGACGGGAAATATTTTGCATGAAAATCCAGGCAAGTCTGGGCCTGGGAAAGGTGGCAGTGATGTGGGCTGCAATTGCTGCTACAGCTGCACCACAGAAATAAACAATGCCCCAAGCCAATTGCAGACATAGATGATTACTTACCACAGCTGCATCTCCAGCTAGATGCCAACAGATAGGCAACTTCATCTGCGTCACAGTATCTCCTGGGCTCTTTTGGCCAACTGTCTGGCGTCACAAACTTGCCATGACCAATCAATGGACAAGGAAGCTTGTAGCTTCCGAAGCAGCCCAGAACTGCGCTGGAAACAGCCGGACTATATGCTGCCCTACATGTTACTTTGCTTTACACATCCATTTGCTCCTTGTAGCCAAGCAGTTCACATCAGCATTTGCTTTGCAGCAACATGCAGTGCATTTCAAACATTTAGTCTGCCTACTCTTGCTCAGTGTATTTTGCTGTCTGCATTTTCTCAGCTTGATGTGTTCTGTACTGCATTGTTGATCAATTCTTGTTTATGCAGATCCTAGAGCTGATGTTGATGAGGCTGACTTCATGGAGGCTGATTTGATAGCAGGTAAATCTTACATGCTAAAGAAAGTGCTTGATGACTGCATCAGCTCCTGTTCCTGTTTATAAGTGCCATCAGCAAGGCAACCCTGTTATGCAGAGCTAGAAAGGATCGAAGAGCAGGGCTATGCTAACAAAGGCAAAGGCAAGCAACAGGTCAGTCACAAATCAGACTCAAAGCTCCATGCAAACAAAATCTGGCAAAAAAAAAGGAGCTTTGCTGGCACAACGGTTTCAGCCAAGAGTCTCTTTGCCCCTCTTAGACTTGACAATGTGGCAGAGATTCAGTTCTTCTGGCACTTGTATGAGCAGCTGCATCCAAAGAGCAGTAATGATTTCAGTGCCATGGTTGAGCAATGGAACACCATCACCACCATACAGATGCATACAGGCAACAGCCAGTTCAAGTTTGTGAAGCTCAAGAGAGGGTCTCATCCGAGCAAGTTCTGGCACACTGAAGGGCACAAGTACTTGCAAAGGGATGCATCACACATATCTGCTTTGATTCAGGGTGTGTCGCCAGCAGATGTCAGTTCTGTCAGACCCCCTGCTCCCCCCCCTGCAGCTGCCCCACCTGTCCCTCATCCAGCTGGCCCCCTTGCAGCACCTTCTGCTGCTGCCCCACCTGCAGCACCCCAGTTTCTCCACCCTAGTACTGGCTTTCCACCTATGCCCCCCCCCCAGCCCCCTATGCAACCTGCTCAAAAGAAGTCAAGAAAAGAGCAGAGTGGTCAGGCTAGCATCAAAGAAAGTAAATGCAGACCCCCCCTGGGCAGCCCGGTATATTACTTGGCTTCTCATTAAATTGACGCCAAAAGGTGTAGTCTTTTCTTTTCTTTTCTAAATGCAGACCCCATCATGCTCATGCTTGGCTGCAAGCTTGCAACAGAGCTGGTATGCTGGTGGATCCTCGCCACATTCCTGAAGTCAGCAAGAAAAGTCTAGTCAATCATAACCCATGTTGCTATGGTGCTGCTTTCAAGAAAGTGTTGAAGAACCCCATGCATGACAACACACCACCCCCACCTCAGTTTGCTGGCTGGACAGCGCTTCACAAAAGTGTGTGGGATGCCTATTCCAAGCTGCCAGGGAGACAGCAAATTCTGGAAACATTGTTGGCAAATCAGCCACGTTCAAGAAGGCCAAACCATGCAAGTCTGCAGTTGTAGATTATTGTGTTCTTGTGTGTCTGGTATTCTTTTGCATACAATGTGTGCCATGCAAGTGTGATGTTGTACATTTTTGTGTTCTTGTGTGTCCTATGTTTAGTGTTTTTTTTGAGATAGACATGTTGAGTATGCAATTAAGTGTGTGAGCAGCATTTTTTGTTGCTCATGGCCTGGATACATGTTAGGGAACCTGTATGCGCAACCTGTTTAAGCCACCCTCTTTTTGCTGATTTGATAGATTTCATATTTGAATGCTTAATTGCTTGCTATTGACAATCTGCTTTCAGCACTGTGCATGAGCTGTATTTATTAGACTTCTATACCAGGCAAACGCCGCCTCCCCACACACCTGTGTCCAAAAAATTCCAGGTGTGCACCATCATCGTCGTACATGACAGATACATGCAGTTCAAATTATTTCCCGCAGCCGTCCCCGGAGGTCAAATCGGGCACATCCCGTCCCCGGAATGCAAAATATTTCCCGATCCAGCAGTTGATCCCTGATACGGGTGAGGCTTATTGCCAGGTCTCATCCCTGTCAGCTGATCAACCATGACTCTGTGAAATGCGTGCTGCATTGAAGGGCAGCCCACTGGCATAGAAGAATCTGGCAACACTGGCATCTGCTGAAGTTCTGTCAACTTTCCAAAAGTTGATGTGGTAGAGTTGAATTTACTGCTGTTGTCAGTATACTTTGCTGACGAATCAGAGTTGGGGTGAGTCAGAGTGTCCAAGTATGCCTTTCTTTTCTTAAGTTGCTGCTCAAATTTCTTTTGTGCAGTTTCCCCAAGCTTTAGCTTATCCTCCTCAGAGACTGAATCACATGCTGAGACACCATCCTTTGTGCCAGATCGAATGCGGCTTGCACCGCTTCGAACAGTGTGCCCACAGTGTAAGCACTCTACTTTTGGGTCACCACGTTTGGCATCGTAAGCGTTGAGTGGCGGATGCTTAATCTTAACTTGAGTCCACTCGGCACCGAGCTTAGAGGTTGCGCTCATGTTTGTTTTGGGTCGTACTGACGCGCAGCGGGCCGCTAATGCCGAAATTGCTTGTACCGTGCCTTCCACGCAGCCGTTTACGCCTGTTGCCGTATGTTACCGGTCTTACGGTGTAAAACGTATCGATAGGGTTGCGTATTGATGCGCGCATTGGCGTTGTGCCCGATCGCGATAACACGCAGTATTTTTGAGTATCCGCATCGCAAAATTGACGTATGCGGCAACTCTGGTAAACAGTGTTAACAGGGTATTGCAAAGGAAAAAAGGAGAGTTTACGCTTTTCAGCGATCATAACGGGAGCCTCCTAAGGCGGCAGCCCGGAGCTAGCTGGACTGCTTACATATGACTGCCAGGCAAGAGCAGCAGAGCTGACATCGATACTTGCGTGTGTGATTGTGGCTTAGACCTCTTATGCGGCATGCATGGGCACATGTAGTAAACTCAGATGGCAAATTGCATGAGGCATCAGTCAACTAAGCACAACTAGAAGCTTCTTGAGTGTGGCCACTGCAGTGTGTGCGAGGCTTTGAAGGTGTTGCAGTCTGCGCAGAAGTGTTGTTGCAAAGGGGGGGCTGGGGTGGTAGAGGGCTCAGCTGCTGAAGACCCCGTTGGGAGGGGATTGCTATCATGTCATACCTAATGATGACTGATTCCTGGACTCATGACTGTGTTGACAACGCATTTACCCCTGCGCTGTTTCGTGACGCGAAGATTGTCCCGGCTGCTGAAAAGCTAGCGCTAATTGTCTAAACACTATATACCATCAAGTAACGGTCGTTATGAAGGCCCGGACTGCCAAGCGAGTGTGTGTGCTTCTGATGTCCACGTCGCTCATGCTGATAGTGGGGTTCTTTGCTGGTCGTCAAGACCTCCAGCGTGCTGCAGCCGATACTGCCAGGTGTCTGTCGCATGCTCAGATCATTCGTGCTGACGCCAATGTCGCCAAAGAAGACGACATAGCTACCAAGTTGCTTCAGCCTGGCTACATGAACGATGACTTCAGCACAGGCACAGCACCAACTGTGAGCAGGGACTTTACAGCGGAGGTTGTCTGGTTGTATTCACTCATCACCACAGACTACGACGGCCCAAATGTTATACCACATTTCCTTGAGCACTACAGCAACATGGGTGTCATCTATAGCCGTATCTACGTAGACTTGCTTCACGACCCAGCTCTTTCAGACGCGGGACTTTTTAAAGCCCGTCAACTTTTTGAAGCTGTCGGAGCTCACATCAGGATAATTGCACAACCTTACACCCCAGATCTGCAAGATCAGGCAATGGTATCAGGTCTTTCCATGATGCCCATGGACATTGAAGACTGGGTGTTCGTCGCAGACATGGATGAGTTCTTTACTTTTGGTGTGAGTGGCAGTGTAGACGACGCTGTCACAGCCATGAATGCAGAAGGGGCAACTTTTTCCATTGGTGAAATGCTAGATCATGTTGCGCGTGATGGGGTGTTGAAACACATTGACAACTCAACTGACATTTGGGCACAATTTCCCCTTGTGTGTCCGTTGGTTTCAAACATAGCAAAGGGTTTGCCAGCAAAGGTCACTTTGGCCAAAGCATACCTCAGGACTGGGGCTGGTCATCATCACATAGTAGAGCCCTACCTGGCTCATGCTTACTTCAGTAATGAGTGCACTGGAATCCCTTGCGAACTTGTCATGAAGAGATACAAGCAAAGAACACTCAGGAATTTGTACGATTTGACTCCTTATTCTAGGTATGCTGACAGATATGAGTTCTCAGGCACAAATGATGGCAAAGGCTGGCGTGCAAAGCAATGGTCTCATTGGACTAAAGTGCATCACTTCAAATGGCATGCTGCTGTTTTGGACAACCTTCTTTTCCGAATGGCAAGGGATAGCGGTGACTGCTTGTTAGACGTGAATGAAGAACACTGTCAGCCAGTCTTTCAGTTTTGGAAAGAGGTTGCCAGGCAATTTCACAGTCTGAATGCCACTCGTAGTATAGACATCAGCTCAATGGGTTGCAGAGAAGGAGTTGACACCCTGTGGAACTGGCGGTGACATTTCCTTCCTATTGGTAGCTAGGTTTGTGCAAATGTGCTGTAGCTTTTCAGCTTGTTAGGCAACACTGTGACGCGATCAACGTATGCGTCAATAGACAGATGAACTTTCTGTACCTTGAGACTGTGCATACAAAAGTCCTACTGCGAGTACTCAATAGTGGTGACGTCTACTGACTTGTACAAGTGCTCCTGTTGCAGGGCAGAAATGCAGTTGCTTCTAGGACTTGAGCGGCTTCCTTGTAGCAATTGCTGTTTATGTGGGATGTCTTGTTGCATGTCTGTTCATGTGACCGTGTTGAACATACTGCTGATTCATTGAAGCAGGTATTGATGCCACAATGTCTCCCAACATCATGCAGCAATGCCAACACAGCTTGTGAGGCCGCTGAGCAATGCTTGACATCTTCTTACTCAGCGACCAACTTTGCAGGGTGATGACCAACTTCATTGCATGAGGTTGCATGGCAGCTGCATGTGTTCAACAATCATCAACATTGCACTAGGTCGCAAGCTGTGACAATCAGCCTAGTAACTCATATGACCTTACCAAAGGAGCATCTAGAAAAAAAGAGAAAAGAGAAGAGAGAAGAAAAGGAAGCATCTATCCTCCGTAGTGGCACTGCCAGCCTGAGCACAATCCTTAAATATTCCAGAGGCAAGTACTACCATGACTCAGTAAACAGCAAAATTGGTATGATGCGTCTACCGGAAACATCCAATTGACTCCGGTTCCTCTACAGATCAAGTTGCAGAAAGGCCTGATTGTAACAAGTGACTGGGTGAGCAGCCGCAAGACACTATGAACACCCAACTGTCGTATAACCGTCCTAAGTGGGTCCCAAAAGCCTTAAGATTCCTCTAGAGCTTGTCCAGGTCCGACATCATATCTAGTTCTGATGTTACTTTTCGCTCATGCCAGGCCTCGAACCATGATGCTAGCTTGCAGCCTAGCAGATTGCTGAGGTTGCATGAAATGGCCATATCTGGTGGACTCCTCTATCAGGAATGAGAGCATTGGTATTGCAAATTTGATCAGGTTGACATTGTTGAAGGCCACATTCGACAACACTGCACAAGACAGCATCATGCTCATGGCATCAGTTAACTGTTGATCCAATTGCGATGAGAGCAGGGGCTCATCTGGGTTGCCCTTTGTAGGTATGAGCTTGGCATAGCATACCAACTCTGAGGGGACAATTATAAGCTCCCATCTGTGCGGCCATTCAAGGCTTCTGTGTTTGAGTGGCTTTCCACGCTGATGTCGACAGTTGGCAACAAGGGAGCAGCTGCAACAGACAATCAATGGACGGTCACGCATCCTTGGGAGCAGTCTTGTTTCCCCACTTGACTTTCTCAAGCCTTGAAGCAGGGCGCTGTTACTGCTGAGACAGGAGAAAGTTTGGAGTCCAGAACTTTGCTCAAGCAAGCCTGCGGTTGTCACAGCCATCAAACGCCTCAAGAACAACAAATCCCCGGGGGTCTGCAACATCTTGCCAGAGGTGAAGGTGAAGCTGAAGTATGGGGGTGACTCTGTGCATTCCGCGCTATACAGAGTCATCCTTGGCATTTGGCGCACAGAGCAAGCTCCCCAGGACTTCAAGCAAGATATTCTGCTACCCATTTCTAAGAAGGGAGATGCTTCTCTGTGCAGTTACTATCGCACCATTGCCCTGCAGAGCATAGCTGGGAAAGCCTATGCCAACGTTTTGAGTGCACGTCTTTCACAATGGCTGGCAGACAACCTTCTTGACGAGCAATGTGGCTTCAGACCAAGCAGGAGCACTGTTGATGCTCTGTTTAGCTTGCGCCTTTTGTGCAATGGGGCTTGGGACAAAGGCCAGACTCTCCGAATTTGTATGCTGGACCTGACCAAAGCCTTTGACTCAGTGGACAGGGAGATGGCCTGGCAGATCTTGCTCAGCAGGGGTGCACCCCAAAAGCTTGTCGCTCTCATCAGGGACCTCCATGCGCATCACTCAGCAGTCATCCGCAGCCAAGTTGACTCTGTCCCAGTTGGCACAAGTGTTGGATTCAAGCAAGGATGTGTGCTTGCTCCACCCTTGTTCAATGTCTGTCTTGATTCAGTCATTTGCCAGCTACTACCACAGCTGCAGCGGCTTGGCGTCACCATCTGCTACAAGATAAAGGGCCAACTCATGCACTGCAAGAGTCCCACAGAGGAGGTGCTGATGTGGATTTTGCTGTATGCTGATGACATTTTCTTGGCATGTGACACCGCTGAGAAGCTCAGGGAAGCTGTCATTACCATGGATGCCACATTTCTGCGTTGGGGGACTTACAATCAGTACAAAGAAGACTAAAGTACTGGATGTCGGCAGAAATGCTGCAGCTCAAGCTGCAGATTCAGTCATCACGCTGCGTGGGGATCAACTAGAAGTGGTGTCCCACTTTAAGTACTTGGGCAGTGTTTTCAAGCAGCAGACACGCGCAGCAAGATGAGGCGGGACGTGATGATAGTAGAAATGACAATGGCGGAACAACAGCAATGCCTGCGCCATGATGACAATTCTGGATCCAGACTGACAGCCCTATCACCGGTAATGCCTAATGGAGCTCCAAGGAGCATAAAGATTGTGGAAGGAGGATCTTGCCCTGATACAAGATATGAGGAAAAACTGCAAGAAAAGGAAGCAAAGAACAAAGCATTGGAGGGAGCTCTCCAGGACTACGGATACAATGTTACCACACTGCCTATAATCATAGGACAATCTGGTTCACATTATCACACTACCTCTTACGCTCTAGCAAAGATTGGCATAGAGCATGGACCTGCAAGCAAAGTTATGTCCAAATTGTATGAATACTCTGTTTTGACATTTCACAAGATCCTTACATCTAGGAGAGTACTAGAGAGGGAGAAGACACACAAAACCAGACAAAATAGGCCTGGTTTAGGGATTTTCCTTCCCCTTTGGGCTATGGCCTATGGTCATAGCTCCGGGCTGCCGCCTTAGGAGGCTCCCGCTATGACCGCTGAAAAGCGTAAACTTTTTTTCTCTCTTTTTTCTTTTCTTTTCACCTCTGACTGCACCTTAGACGCTGAGATCACACACCAGGTAACTGCTGCAAATAGTGCCTTCCAGCAACCCAGACGGGCCAACATCTGGTCCTCTAGGGCTTTGACCCTGTCTGTTGAAGTGCAATTCTTTCAATGCATTGTCATGTCAGTTCTGCTGTACTCTGGAGAAACATGGGCGGTTGAAACAACCCATTAGCCCTTTGGCTGTTTTCCAGATGACCTGCTTGCGACGCATCTGTGGCATATCCTTACGTGATCATGAGCCAAATGTTGTCATATTGAGTAGGTGCAACACCTTATCTGTGGAGTCTCAGCTGCAAGGCAAAAGACTCAGGTGGCTAGGTCATGAATTCAGGATGCCTAATGATAGATTGCCCCATAAGCTTTTGTTTGGTGAAGTTAAGGGGCTTCGTCCATCTGGGCGCCCTAGGTCTAGTTTCAATGATGTTGCATTAAGTGACCGTCAAAACTGTCGTATTAGTAGGCCATACAGGGATGCACAAGACAGGCTGCTCTGGAGAGACAAGACTTGTCCTGCACGGACCTAGCTCATCATGAGCTGGAAAGCGTTACAGTATTATTACCCACATCCATCCACTGCAGACAATCTGGCTCAGAACGTTACCAAGAGTCTCGTTAAAATACTGCTGGCTAGTGAGCGAAACGTTTCGGGTTCAAACGTTTGCACCCAAGGTCTGAAGACTTTGACTTCTGCCTATTTTTCTCTCGTCAAACCGGTGACATACTTCAGAACTACAGTCGACCTTGCCGGTTGATCAAGCACCTGCAGGCAGAGTGCAGATCTAGAATGTTCGAAATCTTATGGGCTTGACTGCCTCGGGCTGAGTTCAAGCCGTGTGGCGCGTTCCCGTTATCACGCCTAACGGCGTAGGATTTTCTGTTTCTTATCTTTCTTTTCTAACGATACCAAGACCTCTACGATTAGGAAGAGGAAAAAATGTTACTGTTGGCAAGATCGATCATGTTAGCATGACATCATGCCTCGCCCTTGTACATGACGGCTGTGGCAAGGAGAAATTTGGTTACCATACAACCATGCAACTACCATACTACCATGGGTACATGTACTCATACTGACAGTATTGACAATCAAGCTGAAGCACACAACTTCCAACAAATGTGCACTTTGCTGTCAAACCCTCAGGGAAAATAGCTTGCACAGCAGTGTCAATCATAGATCTGCCACAGCGGCACTAAGGTCTTCAACACTAAAGTTTGTGAAACTCAACTACAAGCAACACTGGCAGCAGCTTGCTCTGGAGTATGAAGGCCATGGCAATGTCCTCACACACTGACAGTAACAGAGATTGACAAGCTTGATGTGCAGCACAGCTTTTTCCATTGCAGCAGAGTGTCCAGGCTCAAACCTTCCTCATTAAAGATAATATCATCACATGCAGTCAGCAGATGCATCCCCCAAAGCTCACAGGAATGCAGTAAATTGTCTGGTAACATCTAGTTACTTGATTCGTATCACGCATCAAGTCGTACCATGGTGGTGGCTGAGCAGAGTTTCCTAGGTTGCCTGCAGCCAAAGAAGAGTCATAAGGCTGCGAGACAAATGCTGCCAAATGTCTTGAAAATCCATGCTACAAACATATATCTAAGTGTCATTGAAAAGGTAGTCTGCAGAATGCTACACTACTGAATCTGAGCATCAATGTAGCGCCACTACCAACCCATCATGGCATTGCAATTAAGTTGCGTCACAACAGCATGGCCTTCAATTTAATTTGTCAAAGCAGAGCTCAAACTGGATTTAGCTTACACATGCGTACAGAGATGCAAGCAAGCACGGAAGCAAGCACGCATTTACCAAATTTACTATTTGACCATTCAACACAGCTAATGATACAGTACAAGAGCACAACACAACAGTGTCTTGAGCGATCAAAACATGTGTATGCTAATGTTGCAGCACACCATACTCTGTTCTGCTACAGGACAGAAATTCGCTTTAATAGCTCATCCTGCAGTAATTGGGATATCCCACTTTCATACTCCCAGACAAGCATCTGTTGCAGAATTTGCACCTGCTGCTGCAAGGCATGTAACCTGTCTTTGTCGTGCAGAATCCCTGCTAGAACAATGTGCAAGGTATGAATGTTGTCTGGCTGTATGTTGACCGTGGCACTTGAATAGTCTATCATGTCAGAAAATGGCAGCTGGTAGGCTCTGAAAAAGGTAACAGGAATGCATCCACGACGCAAAGCTCTCCAAAATCTTGATGTGTGAGCTACAACACCCGGAGGACAGACACAAAATATGGAGTGGGCCATGTCCACCAATGTGTCGCTGATGCTGCTGGCAGACCAGTCTGCACCAGGCAAGGGTGAGGCTTCGAAGTGCTTGCGAAGTTCAGGACGGATGAGGCGGGTGTGGTACGGATGCGATGCGGTCGGTCCTGAAACACCAAACCGGTATAAGACGGTCACATTGCGTTCCTGGGAGTACACGTCTGCTAAAGGCTCCTGTTCCAAAGGGTTGTAAGCTGGCAACAGCACGTCAACATCCGGATCAAAGCATGGTATGCCTTCCTCCCGCATGACTAGGTCTCCTAAGTGCATGATGACGCTTAGCTCGCCCCAAAGACTTCTTGGCAGCCAGCGAAGGTGTGTACACCTGGCGGAGTCTGCAGTCATCGTCACGAAGTGGTCCCGGCCGTTGTTGCGAGACCAGAATGGCTGAATTTGTACGTGCTCCAGCGCTTCTTGTAAGTACTGCCCAGAAAGCTGGAGCGCCTCCTGCCAACCGGTTGTCGCCGACAGGCTCTGATGCAGAAAACGCGTTGGCAAGACTGGTATGTAAAACAGGTTGGCTGCTGCTGGGTCCTTGACCCGCCATGGCCCGTTCACCATCTTGTCGTAAATCCAGAGGTCTGCCTCATACTCGTAGGCACCACTCAACCATTGCTGCTGATAGTGTGCCGCTAACACGTTCTGCGTCAAGTTTCTTGGTAGCTCATACACATATACTCGGAGTGCTTGCTGTGCGGTCACCAGCACAAGCTGAACAAGACAAATGCAACGTATCAGCAAGATTGACTGCTGCATCGTGTGCTGTGTTGCGCAGGCCACATGCCCAGTTACCTTGCTACATTGTTCTCGCCGCGTCCATTGCAGGGCCGTACGGACATTTCCCCCTGCTGCAGGGGTATGAACCCTTCTTGTTTCGGCAGCGTTCTCGGCAGGCGCGGCTTGGAGGCAAAGGCAGTGGTTGCTGCCAAGAAGGGTCAACCGCAGCATCAGCGCGACTGAGCGGGACGTTGCGCTGCGTTCATGTCTCAGCTTTCCTGTTCATCCGGACGTGGGCCCGGTCCGCCGCAAAGGCATTGACGGGAAGAACCATTTGGACAAGAGAGCGAGTAATACAGCGTACAGTCATGGTACGCAGCGCAGCCGCTGCTCTGCAATCACCAAGTCTTGCCTTGGTCAAGCCTGAATCCTGACTGGGCTTGTGCAGCTGCTAGCAAGCCGTGACTCCTGACAACACAGTGTGCCATGTGAACAGATGGCAGGTAGCTGACAACACTAACAATGTTGTGCTGGCCTGGTTGTCCTGGTGGTTGGACGATAAATGACTGCTGACCGTTGAGCGAGGTCTGCAGACTTCCACTTCTGCCTATTTCTCTCTAGTCTAAACCGTGACATACTACGGGCCGTATGGCGCGTTCCTGTTATCATGATCGTGATCACGTCTAACGGCGTAAGATTCTCTTTTCTTCTTTTCTTTGTTCTGGCCTGAGGCCAGTGACCGTTTGCAATTTGGACGGAAGCCTGGGTTGAACAGACCAATAGCTAGAGGGTGCTGCAGCAGCTTATAGTGTACGGTCTTAGCCAGCTGCTTACTTGGTTCTGGTTTCTGTGTGATGGTTTGCTCCAGCTGATTAGGCTTGCCAAAAGAATGCTATCAAGATCTGCCAGTCATCTTTCTGCTATCAGAGGGCCAACAAAGGGCATTACATACCAGGAAGTCACGCCTGAGCAGACCAGAGGCTGGGGCAAGCATGGCAGGCCACTAGGCAAAGCCTGGCCTAAAGAGCCATGACATGCTACCCATGCACGTGCACCTTCCACCTCTCTGCTCTATCGTTTACCTCTCAACATGCAGCGCCTTTGCTCTGCAAAAGACCTTTGTGTGCTTGAATGACGACAATGCGGCTGTAGCCTTTTGCTTCCTGGAAGACCTCAAAGGCAGTGTCCTTGTGAAATTACTGCAAAGCAGGAGCACACTGCCTCTTTCTGCATGTAGAGATGAAGCATAATGTCCTGCTGAGTTACCACAGCACAATCACCATGTGAAGTACCTCTTTGTGCATGCCCTTCAGTCATTCATGCTGGCGGCTCTTAAGCCTGTGACGCTGAACCACTATGCCCTACGATGGAGCATAGCGCACAAGCAACACAACCATTTTGCATCTGTGTATTTGTGAGGGATGGATTGAGGGATGGATTGTGGGATGGGTTGTGTTGTGTTAGTTGCTGTCAATGTCAATGGCAACAGTATACGTAATAAGGCAGGGCTAGACTCCCTACTCTGGCATGAAGCCCCAAATGCCAGGGCTTAGTAAGCTAAGCAACAACCCTGCTGAATAAGCATGACTACCACAAGGGCTATGTAAACCCTCCCTGAGTCAGTCACAGGGTAATACGACAACCCCAAATCAGGCATACAACAGTAAAAAGCCATAAACAGGTAGTGAAGAACATGTGAGTTTAGGTTCCAACGGTAAGGTCCTACGCAGCAGCCTAGAGCCTAGTCAGCCCCATGCAAATACATGCAACCTCAAGGACACTAGGCCATATTGCCCTAACCGTAAAAGCACTCATGCTACTAAACATGACGCTCTTTGCTCCGTCACAAGTTGATCTGATGCTTGCCCATCAAGTATAGTCTGTTCCTGTAGCAGTAGCCCTCGCTTTTTCTGTGTCTGCTCGTGCAGCACTAGCCCCTGCTGTAGCTGATGTGGCAGCTGAGGCTGTCTGTGCTGAAAGCAATATTCTTGACAGCAGCACTGTCTTAGCGTAGAGCTTCTGCTAATGTTTGGCCTATCACCTCAAATTTAAGTATTTTGTGCTTTACGCATTATGCTACTTTACTTTGACTGCTGTGCATGCAGTTTTGCCAGAGTACTGACGTCTTTGTCTTGAACTCAAGAGCATCAACGAAGACATCTTGCAACAAGAGCCACAAGTCAAAAGGAGCAGCAAGCTGCTGATGGCAAGGAACTGCATATCTATGGTGCTTACATTGTTCTTGCATTCAACACATGTCTTGCCCTAGGGTCACGTACATACAGCTTTCAGTAGCTCAACGTATGAGCTCCAGATTTGGTGGTCAACATACCAGTGACAGCGCCAGCAACAGCAGCAATGACAGGGACACCCCAACCTTACAGAACAAAAGCTCAAAACAGCTTCTTAAGTGTCTTTCATTGGTCATACGTCCCAAACGTCCTAGCCAGGCATTACGACTCCACCCACATGACCCGGCCTGCCCTCATGATGTTGTCGTCTGGACATGCATGCATGGTTACTGTGAACCATCATGTGTCATAAGACTCCCACAAAATGCTGGCAACGTTAGTGAGCAGACCATATCTTGGCCAAAACTTGTGGCAGCAGTCCATTTAGACAACATCCTGGGATGGGCCCAGGCTCTTCATCTGCAGCTGGCCAGGCATGTTTAGGTCGTGAATCACCCTTGCAACTGTCAGTCTTGCGCTGAAGGCTGCAAAGCTGGCTTTTGCAGCAGCTCTAGGGAAAGACAAAGTATTGTGGCCTGCCCCTGCTGCTATGCTTGACATGGCTGCAATCATGCAATGTAGTCTTGCTATGTCACGTTTCAGCTTCAAGGACGAGAATTGGTTGCTGCAACAGACACAGCAGCAAGCCCGTGATGCAGCTCCAGGAAAGCCAGCCTTCAAGAAGAGCAGTAAGGCGCAGAGATGTGGTGTCAAGCATGCAGCAGGCAAGGCTCTTCCTGTTATTACTCAACAAGCAGCTGGCATTGAATCGCCTGCTCCTCGGGGAACAATACCAGCTGCAGCCCAGCTGTTATCACTGTACTTCACAAATGATGTTGATACAAGGCAACAAGCAGATTGATGATGACACATGCTGAACACCAATGTGCATCTGGTAGTGTCAGCGTGCATGTCGACTTTGTACATGTACGCACTCACCACACAGTATATTTGGACAGATATGTTGTTTCACGCAACATCTTACGCAGTCAAGGAGGGCCCCTTTGAGGGCAAAGGGGAATGAGGATATGCACAAGAGTTGCTGTGCAAGGAAGTAAGGACACTCAGTACAAAGCACAGGCCACCCCATTCTGAAGTGCAAGGAATTAGCAATGGTGGTGACCACACCATGCCAGAAGCTTAGTCATTACCTATCCATACTGACGAGCAGATGCATCAGACCAAATCAGGTGCAAACTTTGTGCAGATGCATGCATCAACATCAGTTGTGATAATTAGCGTGACAGCAGGTGCCACCTGGGCAACCAGATGCAAGGTCTGAATGCATAGATAATCATTGCATCTGTTACACATCACATTTTGCAGCCAGTCCGGGGTGGTAGGTCCAAATTTGCGGGCAACTGTGGGGCGGTTCTGACGCGTCTTGGATTGTCACAAGGGGGTTTTTTTGCGCCAGATCTGGAGTCAAAACAGTTTGGGCCAGGTTGCAAAATATTGTGGAACATGTGAAATATTGTGGAACATGTTAAACTTGTCATAAGCATGTTGATACACCGGGGCACATCATTTTTTGAGTGGCCTGAAAGAGCTTTGACCATGTGAGGACGGCTATTCTTCCAAGAAGCAATGCTAAATTGTCAAGCCGGCTGTTTTTTAAAGCACAAACTTAGTTGTGATGACGCCGTTGAACACGCTATTTGCTGTTTGACTGCCCCTCATACAGTCACACACGTCAGCAGTACAGCCACGTTTTTCATCAGGCTTCATCTTCAGTAGCAGCTTTTCTGGCGACTGACCGACCCAATGTGTTAGGCAGTTATCTCAAGACTTGTTTTGTACCAAGACAATCTGTGTCGGCCAGTCCACTTTTACCTTGGCTTGTGAAGTTTATTGAGCTAGATTAGTGTAGAGCGTGTGGCGTCGCACTACTAGCGTTCTCCTTCATTACAGCATCACTACTGCAATTTCTTTGGTGCTTCATTCAGCTAGGCAAGCGCACTGTACAGGCACATGTGCTGCCTGCTTCCCATAAAGGCAGTCCACTTAATGTCACCACAGTTAATGTGGGTCAAAACTATCAGGTATGACTGGCTACCCCCACCTCCTTGGTGTAACCCCAACCTACCCAACCTCCTTGCACACACTTCCAAACCCTAACCCTAAACCCTAACCCAGGATCGTTGCACAAAAAGTCATGTGCAGCAAATGATGCAGTTTTCAACTGAGTATGGCTTGATGTGTGCGGTACAAGATGTCATGGCAATTGTGCGCCATGTCAAGCACCCTGACATCTTTTGACAATGACCACAAATCCAAAGTGGAAGGAGATTGTGGATTACCTGTTGCCAGGCCAGACTGCAGCTGTGCGTCCTGACTTGGTGGCACATGTCTTCAAGGGCAAGCTGAAAAGTCTGCTGAAAGAACTGAGGGAAGGCCAGATCTTCAGTCGTGCTAATTAACGTTGTAGCCAAGCTGCATGTCATAAAGTTCCAAAAGCGGGGCCTCCCGCAAGCTCACATCTTGATCTCCTTTGCTGCTGAGGACAATATGCGTGGATTTGATGACTTTGACTCTATTGTCTCTGCACAGCTCCCTGACAAACAGACGCATCCTTTGTTGTATGCCTTGGTGTGCAAGCACATGTTGCACAAACAGTGCGGGAAGGACCTTCCAAATGCAGCATGCATGCGTGATGGCAGATGCCGCTTTGATTACCCGATGCCTTTTGCTGAGGAGACCAATACCACTGATGACGCCTATCCACAATATGGTAGGTATGCAATAGCCAACTGCATTTCTGAATGATAACATGCAATCAAGTCAATAACTGTCACATTATAAAAACATATTGTCAACGATGCAGGGAATGAGACTTGCAATGAGGCAGAGCGGGTTACGAAGCGGCTTAGCAACTTTTACTCCAGCAGGGTTGACCACCACCCCAAAGCACATCACCATCACTGATCCTACAGTGGCTGACAAGGTAAATACAATTCAATGATTGGCTCAATTTAATGATTGGCTCATTGACACAATGACAAATCCTCATCAAGTTATCATAATGCACTCCTCAGAATTGCCTCTCTTCCTATTTCTATTGCCATGTGTGTACCATTGTATATTGTGCAGGTGCTCGGTGGTGACATTCTGGATTGGGCATTGAGTGAGAACACGCTAGAAGAAAAACTTTCACAGGTTGCATATAGCTAAATATAGCGGGAAAGTCAAGATCACTGACAACAATGCGCTGCAAGAAGTCATGGATCAAGCACCCGAGCCAGCAGCTTAGGTGTATGTGGGTTGTAGAATTCAGCTGGTCATGTAATTACTTTATTGATGCTTACACAGTATATACCTTGGCATACAATTGTGCATTGTTTGCCTCAGGCAATAGTACTAGCTCAGCCTTTACCCCTACTTCACAAGAATAGCTCAGAATACGTAACATCAGAATGTCAAACATTGTAGCAGCTTGCATATGGTGCAAGACCAGATAGGTGAAAGCAGATGCCATGACGCTGCATGGCAGCAGCCACCAGGATGTGAATGCCATATGCCACATAGTTTGTGGCTCACGCCACAAAGCCAAGGTACCTATACTCATCATGACACTCCAAAGATGCAAATTTGGAGAAGAAGGATGCTTGCAGTCAGAGACAACTTTCTTGCCGATCAGGTAGGCAAACAGGGCAGTTGTGTCGTTTTCTGGTCTTGCACACCTCCCATACAGTTGTTGAGTCCTGAATGGACTTCTTTATATGCTCATTGCCGCATCTCAATCTGCTTCGCCCTACTAGTCACAGAGCTATACCAGGTTTGTGCAACTCTTATCTGTTCTACGGTCCTTTGTGGATACTGCAATACATGTTCTTGTACTGACATGTATCTTTGCATGACTGACCATACCACGGCTCTGACTGGCATGTTGGTTTACCTTGCTGCAAGCTTGCAATTGATATGATCTCACAAGCAGCGGTCTGTGCTGGTGCAGACTTTGTATACTCAGCCAATGCTGTGCTCAATGCATCAATATCAACCTCTTGCCACAGACAAGGTACACAGTGCATGGTTGGCTTATTTGTCAGATGGTGCTAGTATTCTGAGCATCATTTCTGACTCTAGTAATTGTGCTTGCAGGTGACATAACGTCAATGTGCTGACTTTGATGCAGTGCTCCACACAGCATGTGCAGTACAACTGACTGATAGTTTGTGTGGCAATCATTGGTGTCCTCATTCACTTGCCAAGACACTATTGCAGACATGCTTTGAGCAGATGCAATGCGATAGTCAATGACACTAGTACTATGCCCATGACAAAACCTGGGAACAGATGTAGGCTTCCCAGTGTCACCACCTAGAGTCCGCCCATTTAGAACGAGCAGACTCCTGCCTTTGCGTAGACCCAACAGTTCTCTTGTCGTCAAGTTTTGCTGGGACCCCAAATTTGTTGTAGTTTTGCCTAGGCTGAATGTAGTCTGGTTACTACCACAGATCATCCACCTCCATATCAGACATATGTATACATTCAGATCTCCCACTATGGGTGGATGGCTGGGCAGAGTGGCAGGCCAAATTTGCAGGCAATTTTTTGTCTCCACAGACCACAAGGTCTACCCCTCTTCCCTGAAACTGCAGATTGTAATTTTGTAAGCATTCATACAGTGACTTGGGGGTAAAGTCCGTTTATGGCTTCTCAGCTGGCATGTAACAAAACGGGCAAGAGCATCAGCCAAAGGTGCAGCATACTCAGCAATCTTTGGTAGCAGAGAAGTAGTCATGATATGTCAGAACGGCCAGGTGTACTGCGTCGCGGGAGATTCAGCTGATTTAGTCATATTAGTCACATGCTCGTAGTTGCCCCTGCAATCTGGTGTGCTGCCGCGTGCTCTTGCCCCTTTCGCAGACTGACAGAGTCGCTGACAACATGCAAGCACACTCTGTTTTTTTGTCGCCAAGATGTGTCATGCCCCGTTCAACGCCGTTTTCGCAGCTGTGATAGCTGTCAACCTCCTTGGTATCAGATGCGACCCTCACAGCTTCGCTCGTCACTGCGAGTGGCATTATCCTGTTCTTCCGAGCGATGCAATCAAAGCTGGCGCATAGCCTTACTTGCTTGGCGGGCACGGTCTGGACTGCACAAACTGTCTTAGTAATGAGGTTTACTCGCAATTCTGCCACTTTACCTTGGACAGGACGCACAGCGAATACTTCGTCAATCAAGGGGATCTCATGCACTATTCTATTGTCGGTCCTGTCGAGACTTGTAGCATTGAGCAGCAGAGTCAGCTGATTACTGGTTTGATAGCACAGAATGCAGGTTCGCTACTACAGCTTACTCCTTGCGACCTGTGGAACGTAATTCGGGGCCGCACGCTGTGGTTTATCGGTGACTCTATGATGCTCGGTTTTATGAAAGCCGTCGAGTGCTTTATGTACGAATTCTGGGACGGCAGTTCATGGGAAGCGATGAGGATGCGGCGTAGCGCTACAGAAGAGCATCCACCCTCCTGTACAAGTCTTCCTGAAGGTCTCTAGCTGCTTTTAAACACAGATCCTTGACAGCTTTGAGCAAGAAACTAAAATCTTGATCGTTGCAGGCACCAGGCTGTGCTTTGATCGGACAGACCACCCGGATGTGTTTTTGACGCAAGTACTGCCGTGGATGAGAAAGAACTCCAAACCCTCAGATATAATGGTGCTGAATTTTGGCCTACATGGCATGCTGCCTCCTGATGCCTATGCTGTTGCTCATTACATGAAAGGCTACAAGGACACATTGCCTTTTGCAATGTGGAAAGATGTGTCTGCAACCCATTTCAACTCGAGTGATGGTGGCTTCTCCGGCAGGGAGGTACTGCAGTATCCGTGTGTTCCACTGCCCATGCTAGCACAGCATTCTGGACTCACACATTGGCTGAACAATGTCACTTTGCCTATCATGGAAGGTGCAGATATCACACTTATTGCTGACAGCAAGCAGACACAGCCTTTGTACAACTACCATCGCAAGGGAGAGTGTGTACATTTTTGCTTTCCATCAGCACCGCAACTCTGGGTCAGTTCGTTGTATCAAACCCTTTCACTGCATCAGCATGAGCTGAAGCCAGTTCAAGTTTAGAGCATCACATATGCTCCTTCATTTGTGTTTAGGCTATATAGACACATATATGAAATGCTCAGTTCAAATCAGGGTACCCTCAGCCAATGTGCAACAACGACGTAGATTAGTCATAGCCGTGTTTAACAGTACCCTGCTTGCAGCTTGTCTTTTACTGGACTTGTGCTGAACGTGGATGACAACATTGGCTATCATAGTATAGTTGATCCCATTGCTGTCTCACTGTATACGCTAAGCTAGTCATCAATATCGCCCTGCTTCAGAGTACAAAATCAAGCTTTGCAGAATAGAATGTTGACCTATGTTGGTGTCACATCAGAATGCTTGCTGACTCAACGATCAATTTAGTTTACTTCTCTGCTTAAACTCTGCTGAGGATACCAACTCATTGTTCTTATAAATATGTTTGGAGCATGTCACTGTCACACTATGTGTGGCTTGCAAATAGTATTTGTTTATGACTTATGTTTTTATGTTATCGCAACCCTATCATTTTATTTATCAAACCAGGGTTTGCTGCTCGAGTACCCATACGGGCAATGCTGGATCTGCTTTAGCTCTAGAGTACACAGTTGACAGAACACTTTCTGGCAGACTCTGAGATGTGTGTCGCAAAGCCTACATGAACAAGTCTGGAAGCAGACTGTCATAGTGATGGTGCTCCAAATATTTCAGGCAGCTCATGAACAAGCTTAGCGGATCAGCTGCAGTGCACAAGTGCGGGCATTTTGGCAGGCAGGGACCTTTAAGGATTGCACAATTTTGACTTGATGTCCACACATTGATGCTCGTGGAGCATCATGCCTTACAAAGACTCGTTGTGAGCAGCCTGAAGCAAAAAAAGAAAAGAAAAGTTTACAACGGGAGCCTAAGGCGGCAGCCCAGAGCCAGCCTGAAGCACAGATGGACAACGCTCACAACACCCTCACACATCGCTTTGACATTCTTATTCAGTATGACAGCAACTGGTACGCAACCAGCTACAGAGAAAGGTTGACAAACTGCAGCAGCTTTACACCGTGCTGCATTCTTGAGGTTGTCTTCTATGCACCAAAGAGTACGCAGCTTGGCACTTCATTCTGCTTTGTTGCTTTGCAGCAAAGACGTCATAACAACGGGATCACAGTGCAGCAAGCAAGTATGTGGTGAGGTCGCTGAAAGTCAAAGCTTCAAGACAAATCTGCCATATCCACATGCAAAGCATACAAACCGTTGGAAAGTTTGTGCCCTGTAGTGTCAATCAAGAGCTGCAGCAAGATAGGGACTATGGGTCACCCTGATGGAACCGGGGACTGAGCAAAGCTTGCCCAGGTAGTCAACATTGCGTATGGAGCTTCCGGCGTCTGCTCTGCATTTGAGCTATTCCACTTGTGATACAAGCTGCCCTTCCCGCCCTCCCAGTTGTTGTAAGTGTATGTGGGCTCAAACCAAAGTGCTCCTAAAAACCAGGGGTATGCCTGTAGAGTATCAAAATATAGTTGAGTATGTTGCTGCTGATACTCAACCTCACTAGGATAGCTAAATGCGCTTGCATACTCAATGGCTAAACCTTGCTTGATGTACTGGTCTGTGTAAGGTCCGCTGTTGAATCTACCATATCGCGAAGCCACTTGATTCATGAGTCCCAAAGTTGTACGCAGTTGAGAGAACGTTGCCTGCATGGAGGACGTCGTGAAGGGGACCGCAGGGGTAACAGGATTGGGATAGCTGCTGAAGGCCATAATGTCCAGCATATCAGATGCGCGCAGAGTCAAGATGTCGCTCGGAATGACACCAGTAAAGTTGCAGGTGATGTTATTAGAGGAAACGGAAACCTCGTTCAACGGGTCAGTGCTGTATACAATGCTCTGTTTGAAGTCAACATACTGGCCGTGGGAATGCAAACCAAACCGGGTGCCTGAGGCGTTGAATCCAGCCTGCAGTACAAGACGATTTGACTCACAAGAGAGCCATGTCTTGAGGGACAAGACAATCGCAATAGGTGGTGTAATTTGATAATGCTGTAAATCACCTGCTGGAGTGCGCTGCTGATGGACAAAATCTCCTGCTTGTAGTACCCTGCAGATTCTCGTCCCGGTGTGAGAAGCTTCTACAGTTGTACATACAAGCTGAAGGTAAAAGTCGCAGACTTACCGGCTAGTTGTGGATATACAGAGAAATACCCTGACGGTAGCAAACCGCACGTCTCCTGATACAGCTGCGCTGCTGGCACTGTTGGGTTGTCGCCAGCACCCCTCGAATAATTTTGCCCGTTGGGAAGGGTGATGCTGAATAGCAAACCTGCGGTTCCCTCGTTTTCGAGTAGCACAATGTCCGGTTGGATGCCCGCTTGCAGAAAAGGTGTGATCTGGCGACGCACTTCGACGTCGACTGCTTGTAGCATCTGTGTGTAGTTGAAGTGCAACCACGGTGTTGGGATTGCTATGCCGAGATTGACCGTCAGAATTACTTTCATGTTGCGAGACTTAGCTAGCTGAGCCGTTTTCACCTGCGTGTCGATGCACCCAGAGTCCAGAAGATAATTAAGCTCCCGAAACAGGACGTCTCCGCTATTGTTGAATGGGGGACTGGGTCCTGTGCATGAATCAATGAATGTTTCAACTCGTACAGCATTAAACCCTGCAGACTCCATGACGTCAAACGGATCTTTCACGGTTACACCGTCCGCGTCGTAAAACACCCGACCAGGAATTGCCTCTGCGCGCAAGACTGTTCCGAGCGAAGCGCCAGCCAAAAACCATTGCGGCTCGGCTTTGTCAGCGTTGCTGGTGAAATTCGGGGCCACATACACAGCACTGCCAAGTGTAGCTGACAGAGCAGCTGGACCTGTTGCAGCATTCGAGCTCGAAAGAGGTGTTTGATTATAAACCCCTTCTGATGTCGCCTCTGCCACCAACGCGGCCAGGTTTGACACTGAAGGTAATGGGGGCATCTCTGACTCGGAGGCGGGCTCCGGTGGCGCTATTGCTGCCACAGGTGCCACAGGAGGTTGCGCGCTGGAGATAACAGGTGCTGGTATTGGCATGGATGCCTGCGCCGTTGCGAAGATGATGGGCGTGGGCGCCGCGGCCAGCGATGCTTCAGCACCCAGGGGACCTCCTGCTGTGTTCGGTGCAAAAGTGCCGTTTTGCTGCAGCGTCCGGCTGATCCTGTGAACACTTCTTCGAGCACAGCTGTTGATAGCTGCAGGGCATCACGCTATCAGGAACTCGACTACACAATACCATGCAAGGACTACCATATGGATGCAGTGCCACGTGCAAAGACACCGCACCCAACACTCCTTAACGTTGATGAAGACGACACAAACAGACAGCAGCTGTGGATGCATGCTTCCAATGAGTCTGAATGAGTATCACAATTGAGACTGCAATTCTTTGAAGTTCAAATGTACCTCCAGATGAGCAGTCCAAAAGTAACTCGATCTGGTCACCTTCTGGAAGCAACTCTGTCAACCTGTTGCAGCCAGTGACCTCACTGTGCTTGTCACAATAAGACAATAGCTGTGCTCGAGATCCTGCAGGAAGTTGCGCTGTTGTGCAGCAACCTGGGCCGTAATCAGGAATGCAGATAAAGTGCTTATTTCAACAAAATATTACTTGATCTATCATTTGGCCAGTGGCTCGAAGGTCATGAGGAGCATGCATGTTGACTGTGGAAGTCAATCTTGACTTACGTGGGCAGTATCTGTATGTGATGCCTGATGGAGAGCAAGAGAGCAAAGAATCTCTAGCATTGTATGTGCCCGACAGGCTAGGTGCATGCATTGACAGAAGCTTGCAGGAGACAGAGCCAACAAGTTTTGCGTTTGTTCAAGAGCCCTGAAAATCGGCAGATTCAGCTCAATGTTGACGACTGTCAGTCTACACCATGCTTATAGCTGGAAGCTCAATGTACATGGCGTAAACATTACATTGCATACTGACTTCTTCAGGCATGCCAATACATATAAGCACAAGCTGCTGATTGCATCAACCTTTGGCAGCTTGGGCGCATTGAGTGCAGAGCAACGACCAGCAAACATGCGGGAGCAATGTTTCCATATGACTTTGCTGTGTTCTGATGTAGCATTGGGGCTGTGCTGCAAGGAAGACTGCTTACCCATAGCCTCAATGGAACTGAGCTTGCAGTGTTTGCTGTCAAATTGCTGTTGCAACACAGAGCAGCCCCGAAAAGTGCCCATTCTTGACAGCACGATCCATGGGGCGTCAGGCATCACACCTGTAACACATTGCTGCTCACTCCTCAGCCTTTGCGAGAGGAACTGATCGGTTGTGCCGCATGACAGTAAACAAGCTGGCACTTGCCGTTCGCCCCGATATGCCGCTCGCGAAGCCACAACGCCACACAGAACAAAACCCTGGAGGCTCACCTGAGGCATTAGACAGCATGAAGTCGACCCCATTGTGCTCGAGCTGGTCTAAGATGCAACTGATGTTGAGTTGCTCAAAGCCCCGATGCGAGTTGAACGAGAACTCCACATTCCCGGTTTGAGCCTGCAAGTCAGCCGCCATGCTTTGACTTTGGCTGTGTTCTCATCAGTTGAAACAGCGCGTTGTTCGAACCTGATTGTCAGCTCCACAAGCCAGGAGAGAGACTAGACACATAAGAGTGATGTCCCATCTGCACATGCGAGATACAACACCCGTGGTGCCGCGCTTTGATTCAATTCACGGCTAGATGCCTGAAAGTGACATGAGCAGCCAGTGATCAGCGGTCGTCTGACGCAAAGGGGTCAATTAAATTCCACTAAAATGAACGTATTTTTGCCCAATGTGCCTGTGGCGGCCACAACCGCTGCCCCTACAGCGGGGTCCATGACTGTGCCAGCAGGCCTTGCGCTCAGCAAAGGCTATCCCCAATTTTTGAACAAAGTCGAAAGCTTTGGCTTTCAAACATGATAATGCAAGATGTAAGACCATGCTGACTCACTGGAATGAATGGCAATGCACCCTGCCCTCTCGCAATGCAAATGTCCTGATCAGGACTTATGAGCCCCACTGTACATAACAAGCTTGCAAGCACATCTCATGAGCTTGTGTTGCAATGCACTGCTCTAGTTGTGGCACATGCTAGCACAGCGCTGTGCACATGCACCAATATCTTGAAGCCAAAGTCTGTAAAACTGCCTGACCTGGTGAGGGTTGGTAATCTATCAAAGGCTAGCAAGGCCAAGCTTGACTTGGACTGGTCAGGTGTGCCCCATAGTGTCCATATATTTCGTTTGATTTGTGTTGCCTCAAGTACAACTTGCAAATCCATTCATATATACAGGCACAAAATTTGAAGCAAGCTTGGCTCCTGTCACGTTTGCGACTTCTGGGATGTTGACAATTTATCTACAGAACAAAAGCGAATAGAAAGATTCTTTTGGTTGATGGTACATCCCAAATGGCATTTAACTCCAGTACAAGCTTGAGTTTGAACAAGAAGATGTGTGGTAGGTAGTGGTGGCGCATTCAAACACTTGTGTCTTGTCACAGGCTTGTCCTAGGTCGTGTCCAATAAAAGAGCCACATGATTAAAGCATTGATGGTTTTGCATGAGCATTCTTGTTAGTTCAGGCAGGCTCTCAAGTGCTCAGGCATACAACTCTGGCGTGCAACTCTGCACAGCTGTGTGAATGCTTCATCTTTATGCAAAGTCTTTGCAAGGCTGTATGTGCAGCTCACAAAAGGGACTCAGGTGGAGGGCAGACAGACTGGTAATCCTTTTGATCCAAATCAGAGCCGCATATGCAACATAGCATCATCATGATAAAGGTGCTTGCGTGAGAGATGAGACGCTCAGAAACAGTATGGCGAGACTGTACAAGCTTCAGGCCCCAGGTGACCTGTAGGTGTTGTACCTACATTCAAGGTATATAGTCATCCTGTCAGCATAAACAGTAACAGTACTGTGATAAAGTCTGCATGGAAGAATGCCCTTGATTAACTGATTACTTTGAACGATTCTTGAAGTTCAATGAAGCTAAAGCAACAAAGCAACAATACTGCAGAACAGTATCAGCAAGCCTGTTAGTACTCATGAGGAACAGCTTCAAGCTGGCTGCTTCACAGCAAACTCACATCAATATAATGTGCATGTACAGGACATGGCAGGCACTCAGAGAAGAAAACAGAACAAGAAAGGTTTCTGAGTTCTGACAGGCACTCAAAGATACATGTGTACATAGGATACGACAACATAAAACACAATGCTCAACCCTGGCACCTATGGTTCAAGCACGGAGAACAATGTGAACCCCACGCTAGGGATCACCTAAAGGCTGAGGACATGTATAAGCTTGTCACACTGCACAGGTCCAAACAAGCAGGAAAGTCAACACATGCTGCAGAGCTGATGGTGTCAGTCAACTACCCTTATGCTACTTGATTTAAGCTGCCAAAAACATATTGATGCTATAGAAATGGTCGTTTCCATGCACTGGGCGACAGCTGCGAGCCTGTGCTATTTTTCCGCATCCCAAACATGTTGACGATGTGTAGAATCCGACCACAACTGTGCGGCAATTGTGTTGCACTCCCATTCAGCCTGTGCCCGCCATGAATAGCAAAACCTAAAGCATGATTTGAGTCAACCATACTTTTGCCAGCTGTGTAAGCATGTGACCCTACAACTTGACCATAATGAGACAAAGGGTGAGGAGTCAGCTTGGAGTCAGGCCCAAACCAGAGGCCCGGTTCTGATGAACACTGTGAGCATGTCAAGTCAAATCGCTGGAAAGTCGCCGAGGTGTTGCTTCTCATGCATTGATCGTCAAAAGTGTTTAGGCTGACACTGTCAGGCAAGGCAACAAACTCGTCAACATCAAGGAAGAGAAGGTAGCGTTGTTGTCCCCAAGCTTGAAGGGTTGCATGAGAATTCTGAACAGCATGTTGACAAGAGCTGAAGTGTGTGCATTCTGAGACCTGATTCCAAATTATGATCTCGAGATCGGCAGTTGCAATATAGGTCTGCAGATGAGCATTTTGTAGAAAGTCGCGCCTCTGGTGCGGCAAAATGTAGGCCATGACACGAAACCCCAGCTGACTGTGATAGTCGATATTATGGGAAACAAGTATGACAGGGTCAGACCTCAAATTGGGTACATTCCGGACGGGAGGCAGCACTATCCAGTGTTGTTGCGGTGTTGTGTCCTCTTCCCAGGTAGCATCACTCGAGGAGACCAGGCCAAACCTATCCCAACTTTCGATGTGTAGCTCATACAACTCCTCTTCTTCCGGTAATGTCCCGTAAAACCTTGTTGGGATAGCCAAACGCGTCTCCCTCTTATCGTTGTATTCGTACCCCGTCATGTTATCAATGACGGTTGCATTATGAACCTTGCCACTGATGCGGCTCTTGAGGTACACATGTGGAGACCATCCAACGATGGCCGGCGGCATTGATAAGTCTCCTCCCCACGTATGGTAAACAGGCTCTATACTGGCAAAGAAAGCAAACCCACGCCAACGCCTGCCTGTCGGCGACACCAACATCTTCATAAAGATGTCCGCAACCACTGTCTCTCCTGGACCCGTACGTGTCTCAGGCACTTGACCGGGCAAAGTGAAGTGGAGCACAGACTCATCTGCTATTACCAAAACTATGTAAACGTGTAGGGCCATGCATAAGCTAAGACTCGAAAACCGCGTCATTGCAGCCCACTGCTCGCCTCCTTGCAACGGTTGCAGACACAGCAACTCGCCATCTGAGTTGAACCGGGTTTCAACCGCTTCTTCTTTGCGCTTCTCCCCGTGCGGCTGCACTCATCCCCCCATATGAGGGGGAACACCCCCGACTGGCCCCTCAGGCCTCAGAACTGCAACAATGTGCTAAATGACGGCTGACCAACAAGACGTGCCGTTCCCTTGATAGATTGGAGCTCAGATACACATTCCCAAGGATGCACTGATCTGCAGAGCCTGATAACATGCCTGGATCGTGGAGATATTGTGGCACAATATGCAGTCATGCAGGGTTGTGTTAGCTAACTATAGGCTGCGCGATGCATTGAAATGCATCTCAGAGGCTACAGTTATGGTAAGTAAAGCTGCTGACTTGAAAGCTTCTGAGCAAATTTCGCAGCGTCTGTTGCTGACTGTTAGGTCAAGGCTGACAGTTCTGACGGCCGGCCATGAGCGCAAGCACAACGCATGTAAAGCTGAGACTGGAGGTTGTGTTAGTGATTATACCCATATCAGCAGAGTGCCATTGTACTTGCGACCTCAGCGCTGCAGGGTTGCATACCTTTGCTGAGCATTGTGCGAATATCTCAGCACACCTCAGCATTTCATTTCACTGCACATTTTAGCGCAAATCTTCAGTGCAAAGCGTGCAGCAAAATGTTTTAAGCAGGGCAATACATAGGCACGCCCTGATGAACATGACATGAAATTATGTGTCACATACTCGATGATAGGAATCATGGGTGCGCAGTGACCGTGAGAGGCCTTGTTGTTTGCTCACCGTTCAATGCCATCATGTATGTGTGCACACAGGCTCTCTTAGAAATCGCTTAAAGGTCATTGGTGCACTGGTTGAGTGATGTCCCTACAGCTATTCAAGTACGAGCTAGCAGGGAGATATGTCACCTTGCGACCGGACTGAAAAATACATCGATCCAGCTTGCAGCGCTGCGTGAAAGAACCCGAGTAGCTTTAGATTGGCAGAGCACACGGCAACAATGGCGTCGCTGGGCTGTCTTCCGCAAAGAAACGGTCAGTTTTTCCATGCATGGCGCCAAACTCCTGCCTCTTGCCTTCTATCGTTGCTTCTTTGCATAGCTTCTTTGCATAGCATCTTTGCATGCCACTGTCGCGCCCACTCAGTATCGGCCCTTGACGGGAACAACCGTGCTGTATGAGGTCAGAGTGGCCAGTGTGCACTCAGAAACGATCACAGAACTGGCACTTGCTGCCACACAGACCGCATACACAGAAACTGGCACTTGCTGCCACACAGACTGGTTCTTTCACATTGCGAAACCAAGCTACGCAAGAGCTGGCATGATCGCACATCCGGTTCCAAGGCTTGCCTGTCATGGAGCCATCACACCAAACACAGTTGCACGATCGTTGCACGCAGACGATTGCTCTATAGCACGAGCACTCCCAAATCCACATCAACATGGGTATGCAGGAATCAGTATAACCCACTCCGAAAAGGGGGAGCAGGCTTTACAACAGCCAATCTACCTCAAAGGGCTGCAAGTGACACCAGAACAAGACAAGAGCCTGTTCGAAACAGGCTCTTACCTCAATGAAGCAGTCAGCCAGGCCATGAAAGCTAATCCAGCTGCTGTACACGCCCATGACGTGAAGTTAGTACTGGCCAGCTGCCTCATACGTCAGCACAAAGCGATCACAAATGTCCCCATGGTGTCTTCCCTAGCAGATCTACGTGCTGAACACTGTGACTTTTTGATAAACAGTGACAGCTTATACACACCATGCCAAACACCTTACTGCAGTGGCACCTGTATGTGCACAGAAATGCTGCAATGCCACAGGCCGTACTATGACGACACGAACCTCACCCTATCTGTCCTGTAGGGACTTCTTTCTTGAGATGCCACCAAAGCAGCAACAGCCTTCTCAACACCAACATACACGACATTTTCAGCCTCCTTGCACATGTCTGCAACAGACTGCACCTGCCTTGCAGCACAGCTGACTGCCATGTCTGTGTACAGCACGCTCCATTGCAAGTAGAGCCATGCTTTGGTGCTGCCAAAGTGCAGCAGCCCAGTTTCTATCGATACATGCAAACACACTCCCTCCCCACCATCACCAATACTGCAGACAGCAGCACCAGTGCCTTGCAAGCCTTCTCCAGTACGTGTGTATACTATGTACCAAGGCTGCCTTCAGCAACACCGCTGCAACAGCAGGTGATACGCTTATATTGGTTAATAGCCAATACTGTGCATACTGTGCATGCTAAGTTGTTACCCATCATCCAAACCTTGATCTCCACCACTCAACCTCATGTACAGTGCAGCTGGCACCAGCATTGTCATGAAATCCACATGTCCAGTGAAGTAATACAGGCTGTGAAGACGCTCACAACTGACGTGCACATGCAGAGAAGCTTGGCAGAGTGGGAGCTAATAGGGAAGATAATACTGCAGACATGCAAACATATCAGCTTTGGACTTGTAGGGCTGCTGATTCCATGTGCAATTACAATCGCATTTCAGGCAATACGTGTGGTGGCGGTGGTCAGCATTACCCTATTACAGTCCATCATGAAGCTGACCAAAGCAGCACCCAGGAAGCGTATGCAGTGCTCGATATTGTATTACCTCGTTAAAAGCGTGTACCATGTCGATTGCACACTTGGGCAAGTGAATGGATCAACGTACTTGTTAATCATGTTATGTGACGCCTTGACCTTAAACTCCTCCACTGACCCTGCTGTGCACAAGGTGCAACCTTATATGAGCGTAACAGGAGCAACATGTATTACAGGGTCAATGATTGGAATACTCATTTACACCTCATGTCCAAGTATGAAGATCTCCTGGTACTGCATGCGACATGGAACACCCAAGGCATACAGTCACGCAGATTTGGTCATCCAAAGTGCGCTAATGGAAAATACTGGTCAAGAATCAGATATTACCAAAGAAAGTTTATCAAGTGCCAACACTCAGAATCTCGAAGTTGGCTGCATCAAAGCAGAAAGCGTGTGAAAGCAGTTGTCTCTGGACTGTATGAAATGCTGCTAGCTCCTCTCAAACTTATAAGAAGGTGCATCTGGGGAGGCAAAGATGACACACAGACCGCACACGCTGAGTCCCAGCACTCTGATCCAAAAGGAGGAACTAATAATGGGGTAAACCAACATGGCCTGCAAACACAACAGGCTCATGGCACAACAGGCTTGTATATGGAGCATCAAGTGAGGAAGTTCTGTCAAGTGCATGCCCTGAATGCAATGCTCGGCAAGAATGCAGTCCGACTTGGAACCATGCTGAAGTTCTGCGAAGAGCATGCGAAAGACAACACAGCCCTAGGTCAAAACCTGAGGCTTGGTGTAGGATGGTGCTCAAGGGATGGAAACTTTGGAGACATGATGATTGATGCTTTCCTGCATTTTCACAGCGTACCAACCACAAGGCTATACTCAGTGGCCCAAAACATTCCAGTGGGCTCAAATGCAGACATGTTTCTGAGGGGCTTACCAGCAGATCAGAATGCCTTTGTGCTCAGGTGGCACTGCGGAACCATGCCACATGAAGACCCAGCATATGGACATGCTGTCTGTGTCAAACGACACCCAGTCAGCAGAGAGTGGTACTTGCTAGATTCTGAGAAGAGACAGCCTGTGCAACTAGATGATGCAGGCTGGCGTTCACTTAAAGGGACAGTATGCATATTCGCAAAAGGAAGTGCATACAACTACAATACACTTCCTGGTGCAGCAGCTGAAGGATACACACAATGGCTGGAGGTATTGGACCTCATAACACCTGAAGAAGTGGGCATTACAACACATGCCACTACAGGTCCAAGGCCTGCACCGCAGCCAAACGGAAGACCACACTGCATTACACTAGAGCAAGGACGACCTGTGACCTCTGACCAGCAGAGCAAACAAAACATGCAGGAGCATGACTCAAACATGCCAAAGATATCTGAGCCTGGCCTAGACGAGTCAAAGCTGCCCTATAAGGCTCAAAGCAGGCCCAGAAGAATTGCATGTGGGAAGAGGCTTTTCAGAATGGAGACAGCTGAGAGGCACTCTGACCTAAATCCCAGAACTGGGAGGGAAACGGAGGTAGGAACAGCTGCTGTCAGCACAACTAGTGGGACAACAGCCACAGACCACCAAGCTGAGCACACTTCGGATGCACAAGTGCAAAAAAGACGGCGCACAAGCCCGCTGGCTGATTATGTACCAAGCACCAAAATGTGGCCCATGGGATCAAAAACAGTGTCTAAGAAGCCAGCAGTCAAAATGCAGACTGGCAAGA
>JAABUP010002046.1_pt1 | contig 40590 bp, 56 predicted proteins | sample 5559201 | NCBI WGS metagenome assembly JAABUP01 (sample SAMN10711887, study PRJNA513373) | rock metagenome | isolation source: Antarctica rocks | place: Antarctica | reverse complement strand
ATTTGTGAGATTGTGGAACTTGTGGAATGGGGGGGGGGGAAAGGGACCCCCTTGGGGGGGAGGATGTGCAACATATGCAGAGCGCATGATACAAGGAAAGTGGGGAGGGTCTGTGATGGGTGGCAAAGTGGTGAGGAGGAGATGCATACCTTGTCAGGAAGGCACATGAAGAAGACGCTGGACACCAATGGCCGGTCCTTTGATTTCAGTACCTACAGAGCGCACTCATGTGTCAGAGTACGATGCCTTACACTACTGGCTGCATCTGTCAAAAGGTTCTCCATGTCAAACACTTCTCTCTGTCCCTCTCATCAGGGCTGGAAGGGAAGAGTCAAGACATGCTGCATAATGCTGTCAAACCTGAAATGACTCAAAGCCTGGAGGCCTGTTCTGGTTGTGTAAGTCTTAGTCGAGATGGCTCTTGAGACCACTCCATCACCAACTTAGTTGGCAAGACCACTTGCAGACATGACTGCTCTCAGCGGCCATGCAAAAATACCAGAACGCAAGACTGAAAACATGAACAAAAGATTGAAGATGTGAACAAAGATGCCAAGAAGAACACAAGGGATGCCTGTGAACAAGCCTTTGGGTTTCAGACAAAGCTAGCATGCCGCACCAACCTGTAGAGCTGGTCTGATTGTGTTGGCAGTGGTTGTGGTGGCTCCTGAGACCATGCCATCAGCATCACCGGCAAGCACCATGAGAGTGCCATACACGTTGATGTCCTGCAGGTTGTCACGGGCCTGTTGCTCTGTCAGACCCTTCTTCTTCCTGGCTTCGCACAGCACACTGACATACTTGTCAATGGTTTTCTGCATCACACACAGGTGTGAATTCTAGCAATGTCTGGAACAATGTTGCACTGTCTGATGTTCACAAACAAAATAACACCGCTACACCTGTGGTGCTCTAAACAAGCTTGTCTTGAGGGAGCTGACTTGCTGTGCATGCACCTGATGCCTGCTGGTCAAGCATGCAATTTGATTTGTCACACTGTTATCATTATTACCGCATTCAGGCCACCATTGTGCACCACTTGAGTGAAGGTGCAAAGCTGCATTTGCAAGGTGGTCTGATTCCACATCATACGTCTCAAAGCTGCACAGTGTGATTCAGCACATGCCTGCCAGCCATGCCTATAGCACTTCCCTCACTCACAATATATACAAGGTACATGTGTATATATGGTTTTACTAAGCTTGTGCCAAGGCATGTGAAGCCTTACCATGTGATCAACAACGTTGATGCCTGTGAGGTCCAGACCTAGTCTGTCTGCATCCTGGCTCACTGACTCTGGGTCTCCCAGCAGTGTGATCTTAGCCAGCCCTTTGCGCACAATCTGTGTTGCTGCCGTGAGCACCCTCTTGTCGCTGGACTGCATCACACCAAACAACAGTGTGACCTCGTAAAACACTCAATACTAATGCGTCACATGCTAGAAAGTATACTGCACTATACTGCTAGTGCAGTATTTTGCCAGTACTCAAAGTTGTCTGGCAAAGATTGCTGCTGAGCTATTTGCTGTCCTTTGAAACTGCTACCCCTACAGCTTGTGATACATGCCATCTCCCTTTGCCCCCTTGGCATGGGATTCTGTCTTGGCAGCTCAACAGGCAGTTACAATCAAGCCTGGTGTGTATTACACTGCACAGGAGCAGCCCTTGACATGTCCACGTGCCACGTGGGGTCAGCGTGAGGTGTAAGGTTTGTTGTGTAGGTCAATTCCAAGCTTGAGGTCAGAGCAGCTGTTGTGGAACTGGTTCAACAGACATGAACCCAACTGCAGAAGGATAGTCACTAGACGTGAAGCCAACAGCAGGAGTGGTGAGTGGGCGTCAGAGCTGAGGTGAGTGCCAAGAGCATCACAGCACAGCCATCGTACGTAAAGTACGCGCACTCAGCAGGACACTACATCATGTCTTAGACCACAGGTCCAGGTCTGCGCCCAAGACTGTGCTTAAGGCTGGATTGCCGTCTAGTGTGAGTACAAGATGAAATTCGGGGAATGTGATGATTACCTCAGGCAGGACGATGTGTTGGGGGTTGGCCTGGCACTTTTGGGTGATGGAGTGCATTAAGGCCTTGGGGGTGAGGCGGGCTGCTTTGGGGGCTGCCAGGCTCTCGGCCACACTGTTCACATCCACATACTTTGCAAATGCTTCCTGCGCATACATGACTGTATAACACTATATAGCAATGGTCATGATGGGTGTGACACATGCATCATCAGACAATGGGCAAGGACTTGCTCTGTTTCATGTGTAAAGCAGCCATTTGGTAAACTGTAAGTTCATGCAGGGAGGTGCCTTTGAGTTTGAGACCGAGCTCAAGACTGAGCTTGCGAGTTGACTTGAGGGCGAGGTAGAATTGAGCTTGACGCTGAGCTCAACATTGAGCTTGACAGTGACTCAATCGTCAAGATCACACTGTCAAGCTCACAAGATTGAGCTTGACAGTGTGACTCAATGGTCACTCTGATGGTGAGGCTGAAACTTGACATGCCCCTTTGAGTCAGACCTAGCTTGAGTCTGACAAAGCAACTCTTGCCATCTATACATGTCTGTTCTTACCAGACCTGGTGTGTCATCCATGCTTCTGTGCCAAACACACCTTGGCGTGGTCAGTCTTGAGAGCAGAAGTACCAATTCTTTGCCAACTATTCTTAGTTTGGTCACCCATGCCTCTGTGCCAAACATACCTTAGCGTGGTCGATCTTGAGAGCAGAAGTGGGCAAGACACTGGCTTGGATCTGGCCCAGGGTCTGGCAGACCTGGTACATGGGCTTGTCCACTATCATGACGGGGGCACCGGCGGCCCCTTCCAGCCTGCCATGCTTGCCATAGGCGCTGCTCAACATGCGGTCTATCAACCCCCTGCAACGTCAGCTGGCACTCATTTGCTTGTTGTGTATGTGTCATGCGGTCTATCAAGCCCATGCACATGAGCAAGCACTCATTCATGCATTCATTTGTTACATATGTGCCACCAGTAAGTGTACAGACAGCTGCGGTGACGCAGAATGCACTTGTTGTTCACGATGGCATTACTGTGTAGTCACTGGACTGCAAGAATGATGCGCCACCACTGTCTTTCTGCCTACAAGCATAGCATGTGATACCAAAAACGCCGTATGGGTGGATTTCAGCAACAGACAGACAGACAGGCATGCAGGCAGGCAGGCAAGGCATCAGACTGATACACAGACATGTACCAACAAGATGAGTCAAGCAGGGCTCAGCAGTGTAACTCAGCAATACAGGACCTTGCCAGTGGACTGCATATGCTGCACAGGACAGCAGACACACACAGACAGAGACCCACATTGGGCCAGTACCCTCAGACGTCAGCAGGATGCCAGCCACTCTGCAGATGATCCAGAAGCTCGTTGATGCCCTCAGAGGCAACCAAGACCTCATTCACCTCGGCATCCAGGCTGTCATTCTGACCGTACAGCAGCTTGGAGCCCAGAGCAGCTTTCATCTCATTCAACCTGCAGATGGAGCATGCCTGACATGTCATGATGCCTGGCCTTGTAGTTCTGTGCTGTAGGCTCATGAAGGACTTTCAGGCTGCTCTGTCACGAGCAGAATGCAATATAAGACAACGCCGATAGGTCATTCCTGCAAGGAAGACTTCATCTTTTCCAAACATGTCTCAACCTGGGCATGGGTACCTCAGGTGCCCCATGGCCTGATCTCAAGCAAGGCTGTATCTTTACACACTGTCTGTATTATGATGATCTTAGCAGAAGAATATCACTTCTGCTGCTGGGTGATGTCAGACTACATTCAAGTGACCATGCCTGGCTTGGCGGCGGCCATGTGATGCAGGGCTCATGTGGATTGTGGGTGTGATGCACATGAAGCTTAACGCAGGTAAAGCATGGGTGCTGGCAGAGATGAGATACCATTCCAGCCCATGTATGCATGAGCACAAGTGCAGAAGATGCGTACGGGGTTGGCACAGACTACCAGCAAAACAGCGAGAGGCTCACCACAATAGGGCAAGCCTTTTACTCCAACTTCTGCCCTCAAACTAGATCTGTCAGATCAGCATCAATGCTGGTAGATTCCGTGCTGGCCAATCATGATACCAACGCCAGAGAGAGTTTCACATCTCACCTGACAGTGTTCAGAAGTGGATTGAAGGGGATGGCTCCAGCAAAGGCGAAGTCGTCGCTGTGCACCTTGCTCTTGACTTGTTGGCTGATGATGCTGTGCTCTTTGGGGTTGACCTTGTTGAGCACCACCCCCAGCAGAGCAGCATTGTTGTGGCTGTAGCTCTGCTTGCCAATCAGCTGCACAAGCATTTCTCAAACTGTTGATCAGAACAGCGCAGGTGTCGGTACCACGGCGCTTGCCAATCAGATGCACATGCACTTCAACACTGTTGATCGAAACAATGCAGATGCCGGAACACTTGCCAATCTGGTCTGGTGCATGAGCACACTCAACACCCATCAGGAACAGTGCGGGTTTCAATGCTAGCGCAGTCACTGTTCAGCTGTGGTGCAAACAGCACATGATGCATGCATGAACGATGCCCAGGAAGCTGCACATGAACATGCAGCAGTCATCAGAGCAGAGTACTGTTTCGATCAGCTGCATATCAGCTGCAGAAGCCGATTCGCTTTCACTGAGAACAAGGCCAACTGCAATACTAGTACACATGCCATTTGGGGTGGATGCATGATGCGTACGCCTGTCAGACACAGGACAGACACAGGAGCAATTTGGCAGATGGGTGTGTGAAGTTTGACAATGCAGGGCTCACCACTGAGTTTGCCAAGTCGTTTGCAGAGCTGAAGCCGTCTTTAGTGCGGCTGTCCAGCACCAACAGCACAGGCGTCTCAAGCGTTGCTGCAACTTTAGCATTCAGCTCATTCACATTACCCAAGCCAGGCTCAAAGCCAGTGAGCCCTTCAATGATGACCAGGTCATGCTGCTTTCTGTACTCCACATACTTGTTGTATATGACGTCCATGAGTTCGTCTGTCTGGCCAGTTGACAGCAGCTTGGCAGCTTCTTTTGCAGAGATGCCAGATTGCTGGCTTGCCTCCTGTTTCATGTTGAAGGCTGACCTCATTCTGCACAGACAATGATGATTTGGAATGAGGAGCACAGTTGTTGTATTTGCAATGACTGTGGCCAGTCCAATTTGTGGGTGTGATAATTGGCTGACACATTGGGCGTGATGATTGAGTGCTTCTCAGGCCAAATGATGCAAGCTGCTGGTTTGCAGATGTGCTGCTTAGTACAGAGAGAGCATACTGGTGACTTGTCAGGCACTATGTAGGCTGTCAAGATATGCTGCCATTGCACTGCAAGCCGCTGGATTGAGACTGAATGGCAAGGGTTGTGGCAGGAGGGCGCAGATCACATGCTTACAGGTCAATATGTCGTGAAAGTCCGGTAGTTGAATTTGGAAATGGCTCCCCAGCCACCTGCAAAAAAGCGCTGAGTCATTTCTTGCAAGGTCTGGTATTGCATGTTGCATTGACATGACACGCCATGTAAAAGCATACTGGCTGGAAAAATCCAACGCTGCTGAGGTGTCTCTCAAAGTAGTCAGCCAGACCCAGGAGGATGGGAGAGCTGTTTTGCCTGCCTTCCACGTTGGCGACGTAGATGCCGGGAACACTCTTTGCTTCCTTCAGAGCGCTTGTCTGAGAGAAGCATCGCACAGAACCAAAAGATGCAGCCTCTGCATGCTGGAAACCGAGACTCCTAAGCCACACACATGCTTTAACGCATGCTCTGACCCGCTACATGGCCATTCGATTGAAGCTGCATTTTTGCAAATGCTTCTGTGAATGCTGTTGGGTGGACAGCCCCGGTCGCGTGGAGCATTCAGCACATTCACGATCGTAAAGCTCACCTGACACGAAAGGGTGCTGCTCTGGGTCTCGACCGGCGCAAGGCGAACAAGAGCATACTGGAAAGCGGCAGGAGTACGCTAGCTGACAAGTGTGCCGGTCAGCAGTGCAAACTTCAAGTCAATGTTGACACCAAACGGTAAAGAGCAAATCAGGTGCAGCAAGCAACCCTTTTTGACGAGGGCATTCTGCCTTGACCGATGCTCGCGGCGATGGCTATTTGCGCGTACGATACCTTGATGCGCAAAATAAGTCAGCGCTGTGCAGTCTGCATCTGATTAGTACCGACATGTCAGCAATTTACGACATGGCTCTGATCTGCATGCATGAATTGACTAAGCTATCGCAGCATTTGCTCTTTGTTGTCGCGGTCCAGCGTGCCGTGTCAGAACGCCAGTCGGTCGGCCGGTGCAGGTGAGCAGCTGTGCTGGCTAGCGTTCTGGACATCGCTTGTTGTCGAAACCTGGGCGACGCTCGATTCACATGGCATCAAAAAAGGTGCTCGTGCTGAACGCCGGTAGCTCGTCATTGAAATTCAAGCTGTTCGATGAGGCCAAAAGCAAGCTTGTTGCGTCCGTTAGCGGCTTGATCGAGCGTATCGGAGACACATCAAATTCACAGGTGACACCGCAGGACGCGCAACGATTCCACGTGTATGCTGTGACGAGTTATTGCAACAAAGCTTCATTGCAGCTCCTTCCAGTGCTGTTGGTGCCATCCCTCATGCATCCATCGTCAGTCAAATTTGAACACACTATAAATGCACACTCATGCTACATAAGAATGCCAACTACATGTATAGCAGGACATCTATGCCTGCTGCTTTGCAGTTGGTTGGCAACATTCTGTCAGGGGACAACAAAGGCAAGTCCACACATAAAGAGGGCATTAAAGATCACACAGCAGCACTGGATGTGGCCATGAACTACCTCCAAGATTCGTACTCCAAGTCGGTCAGGGAACAAGTCCATGCCATTGGTCACCGAGTGGTGCATGGCAAGGATGTGGGCAAAGCCATGCTAGTCACAGCAGAGATTGAGAAGCTAATCAAGGATGCTGCAGACCTGGCACCACTGCACAACCCTGCCAACATGCAGGGCATTTCAGCAGCCAAATCTATCTTCCCTGGACAACCGCAGGTGCACGGCCCTCATGTTGGCAGCCTGTTGTTACTCAAACACAGCTTGCTGCTTGACAGTGATACTCAGCTTTTCTGCAATATAACTTATGGAATATGCCGCAAACTCTCCCAGCCATCAGTTACCGCAGATGTATGGATTGCTTGTCAACCTGGTATGCTGACTCAGCATTGTTGACATGCAGGTAGCAGTTTTTGACACAGCCTTCCATCAAAGCATGTCGCCTCATGCATACATGTACGCGCTGCCGTACGAGCTGTACGAGCAGAATGCAGTACGCAAGTACGGCTTCCATGGCACCAGCTACCTCTACCTTGTGCGCCAAGCCAGCAAAATGCTGAACAAGCCAGAAAACGAACTAAACATCATAGCATGTCATATAGGTAAACCCACCACCTCAATGTGACATTTCTGCTGCACACAGTTGTAGCTTAAGTCAGCATCGTACGCAAGACTCCATAAGATGGGCTCTCTCCTTACATGTCATACAATAGACAGGGTTGTATGCATGGATGGTCAATGCATGCAAGGCTGTAACAACTGTAGTGCTGTGCAGCAATGGTCATATTGTTGACCATGCTTGTATGCTGTCATGTAGGTGCGGGTGCCAGCATGTGTGCAATCGAGAAGGGCAAATGCATTGACACAAGTATGGGCCTCACGCCTCTTGAAGGGTAAGCGCAACTGTATGGCTAATTGTGTATGATTTGATGCAAGACTGAAGCCAGGTGTAATAAGCTTTGTGAATAGCATTTACAGATGTCAGTTCCTAGGAGCCAAGGATGACACATGTGTACACACTCTGCCTGGATTTACATGGCTGCTTTATGCCAAGTTGTAGCCATCATGCAAAATCCAAGAGGCACGCCACATCCTTACGCTGGTCCTGATGCACCTAGTAAAGAAAAAATTTGATAAATCTGTACACCTTTTGGCAATCATCCTGGCGGCGGCCCTTTGCTTGTGTGAGTCCAGAGGTGCTAGCTGATGCAGGCGGTTCTGATGTGCTAGCCAAACTTGACCATGCCGTATTCTCTGCTCATGCTGTCTGATGGCATGCGTGTGTGTAGCACAATAGCTGGGAAGCAGCACACCGAGCAAGGCTGCCTACAAAGCACTAGTACATGTCACACGTCTGAGCTGAAAAACTGCCAAGTCAGATTAGCTGCTCATTTCTGCTTGTTTTCCCATGTGATGTGTCAATTTTGAATGTTTGGGTTCTGCTTGACAGGCTGGTGATGGGCACAAGGTGTGGAGACTTGGATCCTGCTGTTGTTCTGTACATCCAGAATGCGACTGGCAGGGGCCCTAAGGAGATGGACAAGCTGTTCAACAAGGAGAGTGGGCTGCTAGGGATGGCAGGCAAGAGCGATGTCAGAGCTATCTTGGAGGAATCTGCTCAAGGAAACGAAAGAGCCAACCTTGCCATGAATGTAAGCCATCCTCCTGAGCACCTCGCCAAAAAGCTTGTTGTGGGTGCAAGTACTTGCAGATCTGTAGACAGTAAACAAGCATGCTGTTTCCAGGCACGCTGCATGTTAGCATTTAGTGACGTGCAATCATGCGCATCGAACAAACTAGTCATCCTTCCCGACATGTTCGAATTACTAAGCTGCAAAGCTAGCAAACTCACTAAGCTGCAAAGCTAGCAAACTCACTAAGAAGGCTAGTTGCTGCAGTTGTAACCAAGTATGTTGCTGGCAGTGTTTAATGTGTGTGGCATCATGAGTGCCTGTGTTGGTGGCAGAGTTTGCCACAGGTGGTGAGATGACTGCATTGCCAGCCATGACATGATTGTAATGACTGACTATCCGGCATACCATATCGACCCGGCTGCCGCAGATTCCTTTCACATCAAGAATTAGGTCACTTGCCGCTTGATTGGAGTCTTTCCCGTTGCTGCCTGAGTCCACAGTACTAACTTGTGAAGCCCGCTCTTTCATACCTTGCTTCATGCAAAAGTGCACAACAGGCTGACAGCAGCACTGTGTCAGATCCACAGTCGATGCTCATTTTGCACTTCATTGTGTCCCCATGTGCGGTGCTTTGCTCTTGAAATGCTGCATTTGTAGTCAGCATTGACACGGCAAGCAACAACCTACCTAGCATCGAGTGCACCACAACAAAATCTTCGCTTTTGTACCAATGCAAAGCATGTGCCCACAACACTCTGGTTCAAGCTTTGCTGCTGTACAAGGGGCTCAACAGTCAGCTTCTGCAGGTGTATGTGCACCGAATTAGGAAGTACATTGGAGCGTACATGGTGCATCTGAAGGGCAAAGTGGATGCCATTGTCATGTCAGCCGGTGTGGGAGAGAACTCGCCGCCTGTTCGTAAGCTACTTCTTGCAGACCTTGAGGTACAAAACGGCTTGCTTCCATTACAATGTTATTGCTTGCTGTGAAGCATATTGCTATATTAACCTTGCTGTCCCTGTGCTGCTTGCCGAGGCATACATTGACTTTGCATTGTATGCAGTCACATTGCATGAACTGTGTGTATTGCACAGTACAATGTGCAAATGCAAAATCGGGTCAGATCTCGCATGAAAGAGCAACATAGACCTGCTATCCCTGCAGTCAACAAATGTCATGCCTGACTTGTGTAGCACACATCTTTCATGCCAGCAACTGAGTGCATTGGTGGGCTGAGTAGAAGTTGAATGCCTTTGTGTGACGATGCAGAACTTTGGTCTGTCTATTGACGAGAGCAAGAATAAGCAGCACATAGGCAAGCCTGGAGAAATTCAAACAGACGACTCACGTGTCAAGGTATTAGTTATTCCTACAGATGAGGAGCTGTCTATTGCGCAACAGACTTTGGAGGTCATCAGAGCACAGTAGTGCTGATTTGATGGATCATCACAGCACAGTAGTGCTGCTTTTTTCCTTAGTGGTATGAATCCGACGACAAGTTCCCAAAACTGCACTCTTCAGCAAAGCTCAGTAAATTGTCGGGATCAGCATTTACATAGAGAGTGTTACAGCAAAACGTATCGGTAGGCATGAAGGGGTTTCATATGCATGCAAGAAGTGCTGCTTTGATGGATGCTGCAGGGCAGGTCTTGTGTAGTCAGATGTTAACACATGTTACATTGCTTTCAAATTGGTTTGATTTGCCGAAGTTCCTAGGGGCCTTGTATGTTCTTAAGTAAAGAGACGTTCGTTGATTCTGCTGCGTGACAGTCAGATGACTACCTCATAGGAAGTACCACAGTTATAGTAGCTGTTAGCCTAGTAGGCTGGTTTCTCCCCCAATGAGTTCACCCAGAAATTACCCCAGGAAAGAAACCTCTCCCCAATGTGGACAGTACCAAACACATAGACACGAAAAACAATGCCGCCTGATGCAGTATGAGCTTTGCTGGGCAAAGTCTTACGCAATGCAAGCACAGATCTTGCTGCCGTCAGATTTGAGACACTACACACAGCATGCCGGGTCCAGAGACGCTGCACATCAACATTTAGACACATGCAACGATGCATTTTGAAGATGTGTACCTTTGGAGGGTCATTGCAATGACACATCAAGTGCAAAACACGTATACTTCAAGTCATAAAGTCAAAAATGAACAAGCAGCTGGGCCAGCTGCATTGAGACTAACAGAATTCCAGCCTGCAAAAAAGCATGCCTAGGACATCTGCACCAGGTTAGCATGTAACAGACTTAGGAGAGCAGGCAAGTTTTAGCAATTGTTTCTAGAGCAGACAAGCGAAAAGCAGGCCAGGTGCGTAAAATAACCAAATTGGTGAACATCTACATCTGTTTGTTCAGCTTTACTGCTATCAATGGCTATTGGGGGGAGTACAGGCCAGCTTCTGTAAGCAAATGTCGCTTGGCAGCTGCCAGTTTTGCCTTTCGCCTAGCTCCAGTGTTGGTGTGCAGGATGCCTTTGCTCACTGCCTTGTCAATTTCTTGGTACGCTTCTGACATTAGCTTTTCTACAGGCTTGATGGCATCTTCTGATGATGGCAGATCAGTCATGAAGCTGTCTACTGCTGTTATCACCTGTATGTACAGACACCAGGCTGTCAACAAAAGCAGGCATGCCATGAGCTTCGTCGCGATACAGCCTACTTAGACTGTTTTTCGTGCTACTGCACATGGTGGACACAAAGGTGTCCAAGGGTGTCAATGAACCAAAGCCACATAAGAACAGGCAAGTGTTGTGCTTTTTGTGAGTTTGCCCCATTGATGCAGCACTGTCACCTTCTTCATTCTTGTTGCAATAGCTGACTTGTGTGCCTTGTTGTACTGACGGGCCTTCTCCGAAGTCCTCTGCCGTTTGAGCGAATTTTGTTTTGCCACAACCTGGAAAGTTGCTCTGGCAGCGACGCTACTGAAGCTTCTGCCTGCTCACGTGAAAGACGCATGAGAATCGTGTCAATATTATCTGTGGCATGGTGTTCAGGTCAGATACCTACCCACTAAAGCCTGACCACGCATAGTGGAAGTGAAACCAGACCGCATATGCAGAGATCCTGTCGACGTCTGAGAAGAAGACGTCCTAACGGACATGTTATTCATCGCACCGCACAAAGTGCAAGACATGATGCACGCCAAAATGAGCCTGCTGGGGGTTGCTCGGGCTACGATAGTGGCACTGTGGCTCTGCGATCAATCTGCCTCCAGCCCTACCATAAGCAAGGAAACCCTAACAGCAATGCTGCAATCAGGCGGCCTAAGTACTGTTTGACCGTGACTAGCGCATTCCGCAATGAATCGCAGTGTCTGAAATCTGGTTGCCACAGCAGGATATACAATACAGGATGGCACCTCTTAATTTGCCAGTCGGTCAGACCAGCATCACAGTCAGAGTGCAGCCTGTTGTGCTGTTCTCCATATGTGATGCATACATCAGACGCAATGAAGGCAAAGACAGAGTGATAGGGACTCTGTTGGGATCTATCTCAGATGGTGTTGTCGATATCAGGGAGTGCTATGCTGTGCCTCACAACGAGAGTATGGATCAGGTGCTGCATAGTCTCACACAGCTTCTCCAAACAAAGCATGCACATAGTTCATGCATGACAATGTGTGGTATGAGCAGGTCGAAATGGATATTGTGCATCACAGAACGCTTTCGGAATTGCGGCGCAGAGTCAACAGCAAAGAAAGAATAGTGGGCTGGTATGCCTGCTCTGCTTTCCTTGCACTTGTTTTTGTGGCATATTCTTGGGACTTGGTGCCTTTCAGAAACCAAGTCTGGATCAATCCAAATGGTGTGGGCTGAACAAAAAAGAATGCATTGCAGGTACTCTACAGGACAAGGTGTCTCTGGCAGTGATGCCAGATTCCAAATGTACTATGAGACACAATGTCAAAACCCAGTAAGTTTGCTTAGAAGCCAGCAGATATAGCTGCACATCCCTCGATGCAGATTTGTGCCGCTATATGTGTCTGCTTCGTGTCTGCTGCATGTAAACTGAACTGCACATGCAGGTGCACTTGAGAGTTGATACCACACTGACAAACAACAAACTGGATGTTGTCGCATATGTTGCGCGGCACCTGACTCTTGGGGACAGGTCTACATCTCTGGCACAAGAGTTTCAGCAGGTTCCTTGTGAAGTCAGAACTGTCGAAGTTGAGCGACTAGGAAGTGAGTGTGTCAGTCACCACTTTCAAGCACGTTGCTCTGTTTACAGGGTGTCAGGCTGCATGCTACAATGGTGCAGCATACCAGCATCCTGAACTGAAGCCAAATGGCTCCAGTCTTATATGCTGTCTTGCCTGTATGTCTTCAAACACAGACCTAATGAATTCCCTGCTTTGCAGTTGAGCTCCTTCAGAATGAGGTAACAGAGAAGCTTCCCAGCGAAGCCGAGAACCTGCAAACTGCTATTGGACGGTTACAATCAGCTCTCAACAAGGCATCTCAGTATGTAGATGATGTTGTGGTAAGCTGCTTGATGCTTGCTTTATACCTACATCTTGTACATGCTTCATGAGCGATGACTGCAAAATGCTGCATGCCACATGCTATAATTCCATGTGGTATGCCTGCGGTCAATGGTGTGTTATGGAAATGCAGAGTGGGCGACGAAAAGGAGATATCAATGTGGGCAGGTATCTTGCAGACACGTGTGCAGCAGTGCCATACATAAGGAAAGAAGACTTTGAGCAGCTCTTGCAGGACAACACACAAGATGCGCTTCTGGTCATGTACCTAGCCAACCTAGTACGGGCGCATGTAGCGCTAGCAGATAAGCTGGGCACAGCTGCCCTGCCTATTCTATAGATAGATAGTGATCTCACCTCTGTTTCGTGCTACAGCATTGTCCTCATCACCTGTTTGACAGTATGGAAATTGTTTCTCAGCACGCCATTGCTGCAGCTTTACCATTCACTGCTCAGACCCCATTGAATGCACTCCATTTGTGCTTTTTGCATCAGTATCTGACACAAGACAGTTTCTGCATTTGCAAGTGCTGTACACTGGGGCGGCCAAACTCACCATTTAGTGCCCAAATCAGAGCAACAACTGAGGGAACTGAGTGTGTTCCTCCTCCCTGCGATCTTGATTGTTACCTTGGCACGAGCCAAGCATCTGCAGCCTATAAGTATTTTGACTCTCATACAGTCGACTTGCCTGGTAGTTGGTGTTCATAAGTTGTGGCCTTCAAATACTTCCTTAGGGGGATTGTGCCAGGCCTGTCTGCGGCACGTCATTGCTTTGAGCTACCAAGAAGAGAGACAACGGTTTCTTAGTAGTTGCATGTCACTTCACCTTGCCTTGTATTGCAGGTTTCTTTGAGTGCAGTGCACTGTTTATAATCCTCATGCGCAAGGCGCCCTGGGCTATGCCCGGGCGCCCTGATCTGCGAGATATGGTTTGCTGGTTTGCCTAGTTCATCACTCCTTTGCGCGAGATCATACTGTTGCCTTCCTCAGCGCTCGTGGCCAGCGAACATCCAAACATCTGAGTCACCACGTCAAGGTTCAGGTAACGTGCACGCGGCTCGGGAGCGACCGTGCGACATCACACGTGAGTATGATTGTTTTCGCTATTTCGCTCTCGGGCGACTTTTTAGTCGTTTGCCTTGTGTTGCAACCAGCCTTATTAAAACACATTTCCAAGGGTTCATACTGGCAGTGTAATGCATAACAAACGATTTTACCAGTTGCTTTCACATTACTCCACTGTACACGCTGAGTTGAGCTGCAATCCATCAGCAAGCATTTACCAACAGGAATGTATATTGGTTGCAAAGCGTGTAATATCAGGTAGAACGGCAGCAGTACGGTGTTGTTTGTCTACTCAAACAAAACCCACCAGAAGAACAGTCTGGACATCACACTAATGTCGCAAAACATCGCTACCTAGAACTGACGAGCTGAGGACACATTGTTTGCTGCAGTTATGCAGCATGAATCAGCTGACTCAAGCTGACTAACCAAAGGTCAGGTGCTGCATGAAAACACAAAAGTCAGTTATTGCAAGATCTTTATTTTCAACTTCAACATGCAACTGTTATACATGAGCAATTATAGCACAGGCACTTTCAACCCAGAATCAGTAGTCAACGCCTCAGCATTCCGCAAAATCTGATGTATCTGATCTTGTGACAAGCCCAACGTTTTCAGAGTACTGTTGACCCCAGCTTGACAGTTCTGCAGCCCCTCTGGGGTGTTTGGGGGTGGAAGAGTACCCAGCACAGCATCCACAGGAGGCACTGCTGGAGCCTCTCCAGACTGCTGTTGCCCTGAGACAGTTGTTGCTGTTGCTGTTGATGGCGGTGACAGTGACATGCTGCCATGTGGACCATTCTTCCTGATGCCTGCAGGCGCTTGCATGGCAGCTAACTGATGTGCCCCCACAGCAACAAGCTGAGTGCCGTTCTTGGGCTGAGGCAACAGCACAGCAGGACCTAGAGGGGAAGAGCCGAATGCTGGGCTCCTGTTTGGGGGGCTTGGCATCTGGCCACCGCCAAACACAGGGCTGCCTTTTGGCTGACGACCCAACATTAGCAAATGTGGCTGCCAGCCAGCTTCCTCAAGCAAGGAAGCTGGGTCTGTTGGCAATGAGATTCCAGCTTGCAACCTGGCCGCCAATACTGACTTGAGGGATTGCATGCGTCTGTAGGGAGGTGCAGGCTTCTGAAGCTGTCTATCTTGAAGAGCCACAGCGTAGCCTCCAACAATGACATCTTTGTGTTGAGCTAGGTAGGCAGCCAGCTGGTACGCAGCTTGCCTGCTAGGGGACTGGCTGACCTGCTGTGCCGCCTGCTGAGTGTCTATGAAGTTTGACAGCCTGCCGGGCAGATGTTGCTGTGAAGGGGGATCAGTCACAAGCTTCCTGGATGCTGGCTTGGCCACCTCAGCTGCTGATGCCAACACAGCGCCTGAGTCAGCATGCCTTGCTTTCCTGATAGGGTCTGCCCCGGGGTGTTGGCTGGTGGTAGCATGCTGCTGCGCTGCAGATGAATCTGGAAGCTGAGTGAGAAGTGTACGACACCTAGCAGCAATGACTTGTAGGGCAACAGGTTTGGCTGACGTTCTGTGTAGCTGGTCAAGAAACGAGTCTGGACTGTCAAGACCTAGGGCATTGATGTCTTCCCGAGTGGCTGGAGGGGGGCTGCAGAAGGCTGAAGGGGAGACGGTGCAGGGGGGTAGCTGCTTGGCGTAAGGAGGGGTAGAGACCTGAGACCTGGCTGGGGGAGCTGTCTGGTCATTAGCCTGCAAATCGTGCACCGAGCCAAAGTTGGTTTCCTGCAGTACACACTGCATGGCTGCTGCCAGATGGCTTCATAATGCTGCTGCTGTGATGAGCACAATGAGGTCATACTTACTAGCTGCAGCCAGGTTAGCATGTGCCAGTTCAGTCACGCATGCTTGCAGATCACTTGGGATAATTCACAGCAGGTTCTGTACTTTAGCTTGAGACGCAACGCAAGGTAGCGTATACATACTGACGTCTTAGCTGCAAAACCTGAGCATACACACAATGCCTGTTTGACAGCATGAAAAGCAAGTTGTGATCTGCACCTGTATGCACTTGAGAACAGCATCTGCCATGCGCTCTGTTTCAGACTGTGATTGCAACACAGGGGTTCCCTGATTGCTGTGACACCTTGCTGCCCCACAGAGGCACCTGCAAACCAAATTATAAGTTGATTGAGGCCACAAAACACAGATCTGCTACAGTGTATGCAGTGTGTGCAATTGCAACGCTGCTTGCTGCAGAAGAAGAGGTAACAGCTTGCGGCTGCTCATGCTCACGCTGAGGTATGCCCATCAAATGCATGCAGAGTTGCAACGCTTTGCTGTGTTTGCTGTTGCAACATAATGCCCCTCAGTAGTAGCGTCCAAAATTGACTTTGAAGTCCCATTATCACAATATGTAAACGCAAGTGGGTGTCTTCATGCAATCGATTTTGACTGTTTCAGAGCAGATGCATGCATAGAAACACGACTTGCTGTGTTCAGACCAATGCTCTTCTGTGTGTGAAGAAGACAGTGTGAACTGATGCTGTCCAATATGCGATGTAAGATATCAGAGCACTTGTGCTGACCTGACTTGTTCACCCAAGCTGCACTGCCGATAGTAGTTATAGGTCAACTCCTCTCCTGGTGTAATGTCCCGCAACGCCACCATGAATGCACGTGGCTGATTATCAACCACCCATTTCTGGCACTGACAGTTTGGATCTTGTGAGTGGGCCATGTAGCGGGCATCGTTGCCCGTGCGGGTGGCATCAATCACAGTACTAGGACTGCAGAGCCAAACATTTGTCTGAGCCAGCGTGAAGAGAGCCGCAGGTGCTGTGCCAAACAGAATTGTCAGCACTGTACACTTTGATAAAGGTGACAGACAAGTACCTGAGGTGTAGCAGGTGCAAGGCCTGTATCTCTTCATCATCATATACTTTAGTGCGCTGTTGTGCTTCTGCTTTGGTGATCACTTCACCTATTGCAATACAGAAGGGTTATTGTCTGAAGAGTGCATGTGTGAATGTACTAGAAAGCCAAGTGAGGCTCAACAGCTTGAGCCACATACCTATGTACTCCATCACCAGAGAATGTGCTCTTGCTTGCTGCTTTGCAAGTAGGCACCAACCCTTGGGTCCCATGTACCGCCGCCTGTGCCAAGGAAATATTTGTATTTCAAGGCTCTGGTCGGCGACAGTCACCGCTGCAAGCGACCCGCTTGCAAAGTGTCGAAAGCTCACTCTGTCGCTAGGTCCTGCTGTTGCAAATTCTGTGGGCCGGGCACGTTCGTGGGGAGCCTATGCGCAGCCGCAGGCTTTGCTGCTCTGCGATCATCAGCCATTGTGTCGTGTTTGCGCTTCATTGCTCGCTGACTTGCTGCGACCGCCCTGACAATGTCTTCGGCAGATCGTTGGCCAAGTCGCTCAGAATCAACCGAAAAGTGGAGAAGATGATTTACGCATTACATTGTATCAGCGGATCTCTCATGTGCTGTCTCGCAAGCCGCTGAGAATTGAAACGCAAGGTCCACCGTAACGCGCGAAGGCCCAACTGTAGATGATGAGTGATCCGTAACTTGACGATACGCACGGACGGTTTGTAACAATATCTTCAAGCGCCTGAGGCATCGTCAGCATAGGCCGACACAGCGCGAATCAGTAATCTCTGGGTAAAGCGTCAAAATGGTGAACGAAGACCAGTTTGCCAATGCCGATGACCTGAATCACGAAAGTACGTGAGGTCGTGTCTGCACACGCTTGCCTTCGATCAGTATTTCTGCTTTTGACTGACCCCACAACCTAATAAAGCTACAAACAGTGCTCATGCATGTGCAGGTGATTTGGGTCGGTCCTTTCAGCAACCCAGGCGGCCCAGCCTCAACCTGTACAGGGAGAGAAGCTCTCTGGACGAGGTAAGTTTGCAACACCAGGTCTCAACCCCTACAACAGCAGTTGAGCTTCCGCCATGTTGCTCAGTCGGCATCTGCTTGGTGCAGCCGCGACCTACCCCTGCCGATGAACACGATGGTTACTCGGCCTCGAAGTACTACTCCACTTTCCAAGAACCAGGCAAGAAGGAGCATGCTACGCATGGTTCAGCTGGTGACCTTGCTGCCCTAGACCAAGTGGAGGATCCGGAGAGAGCGGTGAGGCAGTTTGCGACTCAGCATAATGCATACCTGAGCTTGCAGCATGTCGTCACATCTTGTGCAACCCTGCTGTGACAATATGCAGAGCAAACTGCTGAACAGGCCTGCAATGACATCCTCAAAGCCCGGCAGAAGTGACAATGAGGAGGCGTTGGCCAAGAATCCCAACACAACTACTTCAAGCACCACAACTACGTCCTATTCTGTCAAGAATGGCAATGTAGGTCTTGCTCCCTCCTCACATCATGCAAATTACTCAATCAACCTTGCTTTCAAAATGCTGACACAGCACATGCCTTTTGCATTTGGCACAGGCTTGCACGTTGCAGCAGTGATCTTCATGTTGACTTGGTGCATATATGAGTTATCGAGATGTTTCTGGATGCGTTGTGCCATGCTTGTGAGCAGTCAGAAGCGCCATAAGACTCACCTCAGCACCAACGTTTAATCATTCTTGCCGATCTTGTGCTTACTGTGCAGGCCTAGATGACGTATAAGTAGGCAGCGCTGTGCTTCTGCAGCAGGTGTGCTTTGTCATTTTGCTGATTAACTGGTCAGACACAGCAAATCAGCTTTCTACTGGGCAAGTTTATCAAGAAGCGCAAGCAGCAAGCCCGTGTATGTTGTCAGGGTAAACTGCATTTTGGCAAGGCCTATTTTGTGTCGCACAATACGGTTATGGCGGCGTGATAACATTATTTTACAGATCACTGGACAAATGAAATCAGGTGCTGACAGTAGTTCTGGCCACTGTGTCGGATTATCATTGCCGACTTATTGGATTATCATTGCCAACTGTAAGTACGGACTGAAAGGTTCATGTACAAATCAAATTAAAGCCTGGGAGTGCGATCTGGTGATGCAGAGCTGCCTGTTGCTTCCATGTCTTGTTCGGCTTGTGATCGACGAAGGCTCTGAGCAACTGAGTGCATGTCAAAATTGCTGCCTGGCTCGTCTGCTGTGTCGTCATAGTCATCAAACGTTGGTGGAGTATGCGTGCGCCTCAGATTCCTTGATAAACTGACATAGGGGTTCAGGTGTTCTGCTCTGCCTTCAGCATTGACCATGGAGGGCGACACATAGATATTATTGTACAATTGCTCCTCGTCATCTGAACCAGGATCGACCAAGATGTTTCCTGACATGGCTGCCATACGCCTCACCAGTGTCCGATCCAGCTGAAAAAATCAACACAAAATGTTGCAGCTGCATGAGTGAGTCACAGCATTACCATGCCCACGCATTGTCAATGCATACATCTGTATGTTTGCTCACAACTGTTTGTAAATACATTATACTGCCAGGGTCAGCAAACATGTCAAGTAAAGTTTAATGAGGTTGGGCTGACTGCCAGGCAGCCCTGAGCTGCGTAGCATGGCATGGCAGACTATGACTGGCAAATGGCCCTTGACATCAAAACGATAGCAGGAACAGAGACATGTGCAAAGACCAGAGCCACATGGCTCATCAGCCCAGTCATGTTATGGGCGTGAGCAACCTGAACATACCTTGCTACTACGAGGTGACATGAAGGGGGAATCAGGTTGTACATCAGCCTTCATAGCTGCAGTGTAGGCTGCCCAGGTAGAGAACATGTCCTGCAGATGGTAACAAGGGAACTGTGTCACAGTCTGTCAAAACACATGAACAGATGTATCCACACCGCACTGCTCTGCAGGCATGCCATGCCAATGGTGGTTGTCATGCATGTGTACTTGTGTTTTCACAGCACCATGGTTGCTTGAGTGTGAAGCTCCAGCAAGAGCTGCAGATAGGCTGCAGCCAAGCAATTTTTGTTGCCTTATTGGAAACAGCCCTTGGCTGTGCTTGCAGTTTGTGTGCCTGACTGGAGGAGCTTGCAGGCAGCAAAGGCCTGACAGCGTGTAGGAAGCAAAACAATGCTGTACTGTTGACATTGCAGTCTGACTTGGATCAAGACATGGATGTGTGTCACCCTTCATGGTATGCCTGCATATGCATTTCCTGACGTGCTGACCTGAAGCATGCGCCTCTGACTGAGCTGCAGAGCCACATCACTCTTAGCAGAGAAGAGCTGCCCCTGCCGCTGGTAGCTCTGCCACCGCTCAAAGCAAACCCTCAGGCTGGTTGACTCATCAGCTTCCATGACAGACATGAAGGCAGCCTGCAGCCTTCGCCGCCTCTCATGCTGCAGCTCCACCCACTGCTGCCACCGCATCAGCACCATGCTGCTGGTGTTCTGGAAGGCCAGGGCCACAGCTGCGGTGAGCTTCTGGGCTGTAGCGGCCGCCTGGACTGAGTGGGTGTGGCGCCATTGGAAGAAGAGGCGCTTCATGAGCCAGTAGCTGGCAAAGTCTACACTCTGTGCTTCCCATTGCCGCTCCAAGGCCTGCATTGCAGCACAAGGTATGCAACAGGCAATTGCTGGTCAACCATCTCTTGAGGCCCCATTAGACATGGTGTATGTGATGCTTGCTTAGCTGTTTGTTTGGTCACAATTGTGGTTAGCTGTTTGCTTGGTCACATGTGTGGTTGGTCCAGTGCAACAGCATTTTGTTCACATCATTAAGCATACCGCCACTCATGGCTCTGAGGGCCATGTTGCCTTGCTGTTAGATCGCATGCTGGACATACTGCATGAAATCAAACCATGCCAGCAAGTCCTGATGCAGGCTGTCAACACGTGTGGAGTAACAGCAAGCGCTTCATTTTAACGTTTCACAAGCTTCACATCAGCCAGGCTAGAACTGTGCAGCTGCCACTGACCAGCACCACAAAGGCAATTACCCCACCTGGGTAGCTAGCTGAGCCCTCCACTGACCCCAGGCCCAGCGCAGGGTGACCTCCAGGGCTGCCTGGAAGCGGCGTGCCACCTGGCGGTACACTCCCGCCCTCAGCTTCCATGCATTGAAGGTGCTGGCCAGCAGCATGCGCCGGTTGCGCCGGATGATCTGGTCCCCGATGCGTATCGCATCCCTGATGGCTCGCTGCTTGCGTGCAAACACCATGCGCTTCATGACAGACACCTGTTGATACACAAAACTAGTTTGTCACTGTGTGAAAGGGACTTTGCTAGTGTCTGTTGGGGTATGCTGTGGCTTGCTGTTGAGTGCTGTTGAGTAAGCAGGCTTGCACATGTCCAGGCTGGAGATCTCACTTTTAAATGTAAGCATTCCTGAGATGCTACTGGTCAAAGCTTCACAGACGCAGGATTGGATGAAGCGTGAGAGTGTGTGCAAGCTGGCAGGTATGTTGAAATGGAAGATAGTAAATCTGCTGCAGTGGTGCTGCTAACCCCTTTCTGGATGTCTGCAAACACTGACTCGCATGCGGGGCACAACATACGTCACCCTATACACAGGGTTGCCAATCATGCTTCACCTTCAATTCCACATGCTGACTGCATCCAGCTTAGCATGCATGTGTGTCAAGTGAGTGCAACAAGATCATGATAGTGCACAATCTGCAATGCAATGATCCTTCATACTCACGATCTGCATTGCAGTGATGCTTTGCATTTAGGGGTTTGCAAATTACCTTTCATCAATCATGACTGAATGGTAACGTTACTGCAATTACTGCTAATTTACTGTTGGGGTTGTGAAACAAGGTAATTCAGGCATATAGCGTTTCATTTCATTTCATAGAAAACGGGCAAAATAGGCCCAAATGTGCCAAAATTAGGGGAAATTGGTGGCAGAAATAGGTTTTCTCGAGGGGTTTTGGGAGAATTTGATAAAATCACAACCTGCAAAACCTGTTGAAACGGGTAAATCCCTGATTTGAGGTAGGAATGTTGCTTGAGAATTTGTTCAACTTGGCAGATGCATCTCCCTGAGCAAGAGCAGTGCTTTGCCGCTTTCAAAATTGAAAACGGCCATGTATAGCAATTGGACAGTAATAGTTTTATAGTAAATTACTGCGTTACTTACCAATTGGTAACGTTACTGGGTAATTACATACATTGGTCCCGTGAAATGAGTAATTTGCACATCCCTATTTGCATTGCGCAATGCAGTGACCCTTTGTAGTGAACAATCTGCAATGCATACCTGAGCATCCTGGTGCCAAGCTTGGAAGCAGCGAGCTAGGGAACCATGCATGAGCAGCTGGGAAATGCTCATCAGCTTCTCCCTCATGCTCTTCTTGTGCGCTACTTTGTCTGCCCATGCCTGGAACGCTCTGCACAGCAGTGAAGCAAATTGGCAACAAGTCGTGATGCAGCCAAGATATAGAGACAGCAGAGACTGGCAGCTCATGCGTGACTGGTCGCAGCATACATTCACAGCATCTGCTTGTTGGGTATGAACGAGCATTTCCCACGGGCAGGTGAAACAAGCATATCCTTGATGGTGCAGTGCCGCTGCTGCTGGGTGATGTAATATACAGATTTGCACAACACAGCATGCATGGCAAACAACCCTCTGGCCTCGCAGCACCAGCAGAGCAACCATTGTTGGACTTGGCAGCGCCAGGAAGGTATGCTCAGCCAACTCACTAGCCCAGCATGCATCTGATGAGGCCCCAACACCAGGAGGTGTGCAGCCCAACAGACAGGTGCTACACAGCATACCTGGCGTGGTAGAGACGCTTGAAGCAGCGCACAGCCTTGAAGGTGGCCTGCCATCGCATGAAGAGGCGCTGGGTGTGCCCTAGGGCGCTGCTTCTTGACACAGCCTGGCCAGTCATGCTGTGATGCCGCTGCTGCTGGGCTGCTTGCCGCCAATGCTGCAGGTAGCTCCTTTGCAGTCCAGCCTGCAACACGATCATTCGCGCATGGTTTTGAGTCTAGGCTCAATCTTGCAGCTCTTGGGGATACAGGGCAATCTCTATCCTTTATGGCCATCTGGTTTATGGTAAAAATCAAAGTCAAAGAGATGCATGGCTCTGGATCCCGTTTACATGCAATTCCAGGTTGAAATGATCTTTCAGGGACAGCATGGGACAGCAGCCTTAAATGCAGTGCAGTGCAATGCTGTTCACAAGCCAGTACAGTCAGCAAACAACAGTTGCAGCAAAACGAAACGGCCTTTTGCTACCAGAAGGCCAGAGAGCACTTAACAAATAAAAAGTCTGTGCAAGCAAAGCAACAACACTGCCATCACTTGCATGAATGCTTGGATCAAATTGTATGCTTTAGAAATACGCGGCACTGGGTGTGAACATGCTGTCCTAGGTAACAGTACTTACGTTTCAACTGCCTGATACACATGGACTCAAGCAGACATATGCAATCGTTAAATATGGCTCATGCCCTGTGCTGGTGCACATTCATTTTCCAGTTGTGTCACCCAGAGTCATGCAGAACAGTTGGTGTGGCCCATGTCCTGTGCTGTTGCAAAGTCGTTTTCCAGTTGTGTCACCCAGAGTCATGCAGTACAGAAATGAGGCCTGAGGCCTGCAGGTGTGAGCTGACCTGGCGACCTTCCAGGGCTTTGCGCAGCAGGTGGTGGCGGTGCACATGTGTGCGCCATGTGGCCCAGGCCCTCTGTAAGGAAGAGGCAAAGCAGGCCCGGCTGGCCTTCTGCACCTTGGCACGCTTCTCACTGCTCACCACCACAAACTCCTTCCAGCTGGCAAAGGCCCTGCAAACACACATGAGTCATCAAAATGTGCATCAAGGGTACACTCACGGTTGATGTGTGTTGATAGTAAGGGTTGAAGACTGGTTCAGGGTGCAAGACTGTGCAGGGAAACCATTGTGAATGCAGTTCATCGTTTTCAAAGACACAGCTGATGCCATCCAAGCCAGCGCGCAAGGGCAGTCATTATACACCATGCTGCGAAGTAGAATGCTCTCTGATCAGGTCAGAGTACAAGTTCCTGCACTGGTGATCAGGCCAGTGCACAACTGCCTGGGCCAACAAAGCCACAAGTAACGCCTCAGGACCACTCACTTGCCAGTACTGAGCTGTGTGAACTTGGCAACTGCCCTTTCCAGAAGGCACAGCTCATGGTGGGCCCTCCAGCTGTTGAAGGCAGCCACGACGGCTCGGTTCTGCACAAAGCGGGCAGCCCGGCGGAAGGCTGCCGCCTTCCAAGTCTGGTACCGCCACTCCTCCATTGCAAGGCTGAGGCTGCGGTTCTTGAGGCGGCCTGCAGCCTGCTGGAGGACTGCCTTACAGCGGCGCTGCCAATGGGCAACGCGTTGCCATTCCAGCAGCACAGCATGCCCATCACGTTTGAAACGAAGGGCCACTGCCAGGCCAACCTTCTGCTTGTGTTCCTTCCTGACAGATGCAGCTTCCCGCCAGCCGCAGAAGGCTGATCTGAGGTTGCGGTTGCGCAGGGCGCCCACAGCTGTGGCCAGTCTAGACTGCAGCAGCTTGTTTTGTTGGGTGTAGTGCTTCCAGGTCTCGAAGGCAGACCCCACGAGCCGGTTCTGGAACCTGCCTGCTGCCCTGGCCAGCTTGTCCTTGTACTCACGTGCCAGCTGCACATTCAGCTTGAAAGCTGCAAAGCCCTGCAGGAATATGGTTGCTTGTGTCTTTGCACATTTCCAGATCTGAGACATAGATACTATGCTGTTTCCTGGCTGGTTGATCAGCAAGGCATGCATGAATGGGAACACATTAGCACAGGAAATGGCCTGGTTCAATACTGCATGCACAACAAGACTTGCAGCTGCTTTGAGCAGGTGAGCTGCACCGTCTAACTTCTGGCTGCATTCAATTACATGTACGCTTGAGCAACACTGCATTCTCGCATATATTAATCGACGCATCTGTCTTCTGCAATGAGCAACACTGCTGACAGGCGTGGTGCAGGTACCTTTGTAAGGCCGGATTGCAGCAGCCAGTTAGTGGCTTTCCGCATCAGCTCCTGCTTCTCAGCAGCCCTGCCGCACTCAGCCCTCCAGCTGTCAAAGGCCCTGTGCAGAGCCCCCTGAGTGAAGTAGCTCAAGGCCTTAAGAAGCTTGTCATGCTTCTCTAGGTTGAGCTGTTGATGGCTCCTCCACCAGTCAAAGGCTCGCCTCAGGGTGCTGTTTGTCAGGTAGGAGAGAGCACGCTGCGCTTTGGCCTGCTTGTCCTTCGAATGCAGGAGGGCCTGCTGCCAGGTGGCCCAGGCTGCTGCCAGCTGGCGGCTGACTAGACGTGTGACTGCTGCCTGCAGGTCCACATTCAGAACCAGCTTCAAATTTCTGGGTCAGCATGATATCCTCGGCATCAGGCGGTGATACACCCAAACCAGGGTCCCCCCAGATCCTGCTATACCTCCAGCTCCCAAGCAGACAATGGCAGCAGCAGCAGCAGAAAACAAATCCAACTAAGATTCAGATCAGTGGATAATGCCACAACCGCTTATCTGAATGTTATTGGGATTTGTTCTGTGCTGCTGCTGTCTGCCCTGAAGCCGGACGCATAGCAGCAGGTGGGACACCCTGCTTGGGATGTATGTAGATGCAAGAAGTCCCTTACAGGCCAGCCCCTGCCATGAAGCGTGTGCACATTTCAGGCATCTTTAGTTGCTGCTGTGTAGTCTGTCAGAAAACACAGGTGCAACAGCACCAGTATACCATGGCTGTGCTGTAGCAGCGGATCAATATCATGCAAAGCTGAGCAGAACTTGCTGTTTTTGCATAATATGGATGCCTGGCCTATGTTTGATGCAGCAGTTAACGGCCAAACTGCATTGTATTGCGCGCAGGTGACCCAGGTCTGTGCTGACCTGGGTACATGGCAATGCATTTTAACATTAACTGCTGCATCAAACCCAGGACAGGCATCAACTGTAAGCAAAGACAACACGCTCTGCTGACTTCGTGGTGTCAGACTATCAAGACAGCAAAGGCATCCAGTTGGTGGTTCAGCAATCAACATCCACACTCAATCACTCCTGAGCAAGCACTGCTCCTCAATTGCTGATGTTGTATGATTCAAGCATAATATCTGCATTGATACCTTCATGCGTGCCTTCACATCAATGCTGTACTGGGCATGCTCACGCCATGCCTGCCATGCCGCCGCCAGCTGTCCATGCCACAGCCGGCCCACCGCTCCCTGGAGCTTCCCTTGCAACTCCGCCTTGTGACTTGCCCATTCCCGCCACGTGGCAAAGGCGGCAAACAGCGTCCTGTTAGTCAGCCGCTGCAGAGAGGTGCCAATCTTGGCCTTGTGACTAGCGTGCTCCACGGCATACTCCTTCCAGCTTGTGAAAGCCCCAAACAGGGTTTGATTGGTCAGCCGGCATAGGGCCTGCTGCAGTGCGGTCCTGTTTTGGCAACGCCGTCTGGTGGTGTCCTTCCAGGCTGTGAAGGAGAGGAGCAGAGTGGTGTTGGTCAGCTTGGCGAGCGCTTGCTGCAGAGCAGTCCTGTGGAAGCTCTTGCGGCGGCTGATGGCTTGCCATGCCTGAAACACCTGTGGAGCAGCAAGCATGTGTGCTGAGAGACATTCAAGTTTGGTAGGCTGCTGCTGCTTTACATGACAGGCCTTGATTGGCTGATAGAGATTTAATGCAGACAAGCAAGCAATCTGATGGAGAAGGAGCATCTGTGTGTCAGGATGGCAAGATTGTGGGACTGAAGAGCCTTTGCATCTGCTGTCACAAGCACTCCATGCAGCAATGGGCATTTCTGGCATGCAACTGTACCTCCTCCTGGCAATCATATCCCAAGCAAGCATTATCAGACTGTGTGGCTTGCGGTCAGTTTCAGTGCAAAATTCAAGCCATGATACCTTGCTCAGCTCACCTGTGATGCTGTCCTGGCAGTGAAGTGACTCATTGCCGCCATGCATTGGCTCCTTGACAGTTTAGCGTACTGCACAAACTCCCGCCAAGTCTGCCACACCCCTCCTAGGTAGCGACCCTGAAGGCGGGAAGCCACAGACCTTGCCAGGTGGCGCCGCCTGCTGGCCCATTCCCGCCAAGCCAGCAGCTTTTCCCGCAAGCGAGACTGCACGCTCTGCCCTTGCAAGATGTCTACTGCATGCCTCAAATGGCCCAGCAGTACAGTTGTTTCCCACCTGCATGGAAGGGCCAGTATTGGTCATCAGCCAGGGCAGGATGTACATAAGCAGCAAGCATGCAAACATTTCCAGGCTCATCTGATGTGTGCATTTGGCGAGAGAGCAGGATGCTAGACATCCCTGGCAGGCAGAGCGTATGAGCAACAGTATGCTTCAACCAGAACGGCCATGGCTTACCAAGCGTCAAAGGCAAGGCACAGGCGGCGGCCTGCCATGTCCTCAAACACCATGGCCATTTGTTCTTGGCGTGCATGCTTGTAGGCAATCCCACCCTGCCAGCTGTGGAACGCCTTGCGCTGCAGCATGTTGGAGTAGCTGAAAAGGGCGCGAGCTTTGCACAGCCGCATCCTGTGTGCTTGCTGGACTGCTGACACCCAGGCTGCAAAGACTGACTCCACGGTCCTGCCTGACCACCACATCAGCGCCTGCATTGTACCAGACATCATGCATGCTCATTGAAAGTGTTCACACCCTCACAACACTTGGCAACATCCATTTACGCACACACACCACATTTCACCAGTGTTGACACTGCAGAACATGACCACCCAGCAGTAGCTAAAGGGGCTTGAGAATGCTCAAGTGTATCTTGCGCAAGCAAGCGTGTTATGCAAAGCTGTCAAGCAAGGCTGGTCTTGCAACAACATCTGGCATGTTGCACTTGCCTATAGCGTAGCGTAGCATAGCATAGCACAGCACAGCATAGCATGGCATGGAACAACAAAGCACAGCATCTTGCAGCTGGAATGACAGTTGCAATGCAGGGACTTGCACCTTGCTAGTCCTTGCTGTCTTTTCCTTCTGCCCATGCACGAACTCCTTCCAAGCTTGGAAACAATGCTGAAAGGTGTTGCCATTCCACAGAGCAGTGGCTCTCCGCAGCTGCAGCCAAGCAGTCCATGTCAAGCTTACAACACTCTGCTTGGCGTGACAGACATGTAAGAGACACACAGCCAGTTGCGCTCAGCTCAATGCAATAGAGCAAGTTATGCTCAGCTCACTGCAGATCAATCAGCATTTGATGATAAGCCAGCATAGGGCCTGACAAGACAAAACTGAGTGCCATCTTGAATTCCATCAATGCCACCATTGGTCCTGAGAAAACGGGCAAGCTAGACAGCACCTTCTGCTGATAGGAGACGCCCTCCTGCCAGGCCTTGATGGCCCTCTGCCCCAAGGACAAGTAGAGGTACTGGAAGGCATTGGCAGTCTTGATGCGCAGCTCCTGACGCTGTGCCACAGCCAATCTCCATGTCTCAAAGGCATCTGTCAACTGCCAGCCAGCCTTCCACCTGAAAGCCACACAGCCATCTGGATGCCTATGTCCCTGTCGCAATGCAGAAGCAGCAAAAGCTTCCAAGTTGCTGCTGTTAAGTCTCCAATGCGTTTGTCAGCTGCCGGCCAGCCTCCCCACGGGGGAGGAGCGGCTGATATTGACACAAAGTATTGTATGTCTCATTTCTTGCATCATACAGAGGTTTGAGGTGCCACATTGGCTTGTTTGTAAAGCTGATGCAGTCTGACCTGCTGATTGCATAGAAGAACTTGCGGCCGAGGGAGTCTTGCCGATCCAGGGTCTTTTGCATGATTGCTGCAACCTGCTTCTCAGCACGCTCCTCATCCACATAATCCCTGAACAGGCATGGCACACGTTGACACATGTTTTGAGCTGGTCAGGTACAAGGCAAGGGGCATGACTCCCTGGCATGTGGCTGCATAACAATGCCAGCATCCTGCCTATATGGTGACACCTAGGTCTATGAGCGATGACATCTTGATGCTTATATTTTAAAGTGCTGTTGCCTTGTTCTTGAGCTCTGCCCTCTGTATCTGTCTTTGCAATCTATGTTGCTGTTGAGGCAGACAATCACTAAATATTTTGAACGATGTGACCTTGGTGCAGTGTGGGACGATGTTACAGTCCCTAAGCTTTCTGAAGGCAATGTATGCCATCAGCATAAGCAACAGAAGAGGGCATGCATGTATTGCAGCACAACAACCACATTGCATTCTTGCATAGGCCCAAGAGCAGTCAACCACTGCAACAGCTCAGGAACATACTCCCAGGCACCGAAGCATCGCCGCAAGGCTCCTCCCAGCACCCTCTTGCACAGCTGCTTGGCTCTGCTCAGCTGTGCACTCCAGTCCTTCCAGGCGTTGAAGGCGGTGGCCAGCCCCTTGTTCCTTATCCTGTTGGCAATGGCTCTGCAGGCCTTGCTGCGATGGTGGAACTGCAGCCAGGACTCCCAGGCGGTGGCCACTGCTTGGTTTGTTTATAAGAGCTGACTCCCAAGCTGCATATCAGACATCATGCCACAGTGCAGCTACATGTCACACTTGCAGCAAGAGTGTGACGACAAGTCAAGCAGAGCACCAGCAGCAGAGCGGCATGCACAACAGCATGTCTAAACGTTGTAAGCAAGAGCACCTGCACTGCCAGCTGCAGCTTTGTGCCATACTCCTGTCGCTCTTGGGCCCAAGCCAGCCATTGGTTGAAAGCCTTGCGCAGAGTTATGTCGCTGAAGAAAGACAGGGCGACTCGCGCCGCCTTGTTTTCCTCAACGGACTCCTGCCACTGCCTCCAGCACTGCAGCGCGCATGCACAAATGCAGCATATACATGACAGGCAACAACATTTGTTTGAGGCAAGTACGCATGCTCAATGAGTAGAAAACAAGGAGTTGGAGAGTGTCAGAAAGTGATGCAACTCCAGCTTTGGTTTGAACATTCAGGACTTATCTGCACATCTACAAAGTTGCACACTCAGACGTCGTTGCAACGTAACACATACATCGTGTGCCAAAATGCTTTGAAGTCTGTTTGCCAGTGAAGGTTTGACGGGCTGCTTGTGACTCATGTTGAGGTTCTAAGTAACAGCCCAAGTAAGCGCTGATGCAAGCTGCTTGCAGACAAACTGCCTGACTCACCTGCGCTATTTCCCGGCTGCTCCAGAAAGCCACTGCGTGATCCTGTGAGGCGCGCTTGTCTTTCAGCTGCTGTGCTGCGAGAACCCAGCCGTTGAAAGCGCGTGTGAGGGTGATGTTTGTCCACACGGCCATCATGGCCCTCATGCACCCCTGCAAGCACAGGTATATAAACACAGTGAAGACTGGATGTTTGCTTGACTGTTTATGCCTGCGCAGGTCAATCAATGTTCTAAGGCTGTTATGCCAGAGAACACTCTGAGTTTTGCTTTGCTCTCAGCAGAACGCTTAGGCCAAGCAGCCCAAGAAGTATAGTTGACTTGAAGCTGCCATGTTGGTTGTTGTCAGTGCATCAGGCTAAGAATATGGCGTTATAGCAACATGAGCAGTACACAGGACACACTGGCGTATCTAAATTTACACAGTTAAGCAATGTGGTTGAAGTAAGCAGCCCAAGCGTCTGTACAGACAGCTGCTCTTGTTTTGCAAGCCAGTGCAGTTGTAGGCAGCCTAGGATGAGGCTGCTCTGTCAGTAAATATGTAGAAGAGCTGTGACCTCGCTGCACCTTCTCTCGACACTGTCATGCGTGCAAGCAAGCCAAGCATGTTCCAACGAGCAATTGTTCAAGTCAGCATGATTCCCAGCGGCTGCCACTTGCTGCAGCCTTTTTGGGCGCCGCAGTTCTGTTGCAAGGCATTGTGAAGAGGTGTTGAGGCCATACAGCAAATGCATCACAACAGCAGCAAGCCAGGCATTGCCAGACTCCAAGTCTTTCACCTTGATGCGCTTGCTCTCGACAGTGTATTCTCGCCATGCAGCCCAGGCGTCTTCCATGAGGGGCTGCTCCCACTTGCAGGCCAGGGCAATGAGGGATCCAAAGAGCTGCGCCCTGCGGCCCTTGTACTCCTTCCACCGCTGGAACACCTTGGCCAGGGCGGCCTGCTGCCAATGCAGCAGACTCAGACGCACAGCTCGCTGATGAAGCACGTTGAGCCTGCACATCCAATTGGGTGTCTTCAGTTCTTGATGGGTACGTTGCTTGTCTGCTTGACCAACAGATAGAGGGTGTGCTTGACTGAAGAAGAGCCATGAGGTGTCCAAGTGGTGAACTGCCTTAAGGTATGCACAGCCATAAGATAGCAGCCGTCAGGCAGATGTCACCTCTGATAGCTGCCGCCAAGGCTGAGACGTACAGCTTTAAATGGTCAAATCTAGAACAAAACTGTGGATACAGATGCTGGCAAAGCGCGCATTTTTATCATCAATGGCAAATCATGCTGTGGCTCTGACGTCACAGAAAGGGTGTACATGACATGCTTGTCTCTGTCAGACACCAGGAACTTGGAGATCCCTTGCAAAGATCCAAGCAAACTGCTTAGCATGTCCTCAGCAGGTCATTCCAGCAAGGAGCAAAATGCACCATCTTGCTTGCGCTATGCAAGTACTGGTATCCACCTGAACTGGTGAAAGGCAGCAGCCAGTTCTCTGTGGGTCCAGAAGGTGACAGCTGCTGCAAGCTGTTCCCGCTTCTCTTGTCTCAGCTCACAGAACTCCAGCCATTCACTCCAAGCACCCATGATTGTCCTGTTCCTCAGGCGTAACACAGCCCCTGCAGACATGAATAGCAGCCGATTTGTTGCCATAGATGATACGTGCACCTGTGTTTTGCTTGCTGATCAGAAGCAAGGGTGCCAAGGTTTAGGAGTGCCAGCTGACTTCTCTGTGGTGGTAGACTGTTTTGTGGGGCAGCACTGCAGCTGTGCGTGCGAGTGAAGGCTTGGCGTGGTTGGAGTGAGCTGGGCTGCTGCAGCACTGCTGCTTGTCAACTCTGGGCTCAACAAATACATACCAACACAGGTGCATCTTTGTACATCAACAGGGGAATTGAGGCTCTTGCATAAGGGAAGTCCAAGCCCTGTCTGAGCCAAGATGCAAGTCTTGCACTGAACCAGCGTTCTAGGTGATTTTCAAGCATGCAGCTTTGCCGATATTTAGCCATTGCAGCAAAGTGCATGTGTCACACCTTTCTGACTTGCATCATGCTATCATTAGCGTTATGATCATGATCACGACCATCATCATTCACAATGTTACTAATGTTACTAACTGATTGCTGCAATGCATGAAGTGTATACTGCTGACTGACCTGAGATGATAGGCCTGGAGTAGGCCCTGAAACGCGCACACTCCCTCCATGCATTGAACACCTTGGCAACTGTTCCATGCAGCCAGTGCCCCACAGCATGCTCCAGCTTTGCAGCTCCCATCAAGGCCTCTTCAGAGGCAGCCCGCCACGTCAGGAAACAGATGGCAAGACGCTGGTTCAGGAAATGCAACGCTGCCTTCTGCATACGCAGGTGCTTGTCTCGCAGCTCGCATGCAGCTTCCCGCCACCCCTGGAACGCTGCTAACAGCCTGCTGTTTAGTAACCTCTGCAGGCACATGGCGGCCTTGCCGGCGCCCTCCTTCTTCTTGAGCACAACCTCCTGCCACTGCCTGAAGGCTGCGGCCTGAGTCCTGTTTAGGAAGTGCTGTAGAGCCCTGGCAATGATCTCGCGCCGCTGTGCAGCATACAGCGTGTGTTCTTGCCATGCCTGCCAGGAGCTGATCAGCGTGGCTTTGCCCCAATGGGCTAGGGCGACCTGTAGGTGTTGGAGGGTCCTTTGGCGGTCTGCCACAAAGAAGCACCAGGCGTCAAAGGCTTCAGCCAAGGAGCGGTGGTTCAGGCGAGCTGCACAGCCGCTTTCAAGTGGCCTCGGTGCAAACACATGAGGAGTGGTTTGCTTCAGTTCTGATAGGCTTGTGGCTTTGACATTGAGCACGAATCTGTGATGCAGCTGCAGCATGCCAAAAGCCTGACGGGAGGCGTGAGCAGACAAGCAGTCGTGCCCCGGTGCTAGACATGTTGCACGCATGCATGGATTACAGTGCATGTGCAAAACATGTGCACTAGCAGTTTGTGCAGCAAGCACAAAGTGAATGCTGTGTTGCTTACCAACTGCTCCAGAGAGGCGCAGCCTGAGCTCCTGCTGGTAGATGGCAGACTCCTTCCACTGCTGCCAGGCGCTTGCAAGAGCCCTGTTCTGCCATAGGGCTGCAGCCCTTGCCGCTTTGGCGTGGCCCTGCTGCCAGCTGGCATGCCTGTCCTTCCATGTGGTGAAGGCTCTGCGCAGCATGCTGCCACCCCAGGAGCTCACAGCTGCTGCCATCTTGTCTGACTTGGCCTGTGCTGAAGCCACCTTGTCCTGCAGCACATGCAATTGCATCAGGGACTTTGTTTAAAGCTTTCAGGAGCATATGCAGTAGTAGCTGGCATGTCACCTTGAAACCGTTGCAGATTCGAACCAGGCTCATTTTGAGGTTGCAAAGGAGTAAAACTTGAGCAGCATATGAACCTGTATATATGTGGCTGACATTGTGTATGAAGCTTTGATCATCATACGCAGCAGCAGGCAAAACTTTGTTAGAAGAGTCCAGCAGCAGATGCAGTAGCAGCTGGAATTTCATGCAAACCTTTCTGCAACAGCAGCTGAGATCTTGTTCAAGGCTTTAAGCAGTATACGCAACAGCAGCTTTGACCTCATTCAAAGCTTTTGAGCAGCATCTCAGCTGCAGAGGCAGACCACAACTGGTGCAGTCAACTCCACATTTCTGCCTCAGATTCACCTTCCAGGCCTGCCAGGCAAGAGTGAGGCGTCTGTTGACGAAGAGGTTGAGGGCAGAGCCCAGCTTGGCCTTGAGGTGGTGGCGCTGATCCACCACTGCCAGCCACCCCCGCCAGGCTGCTGCCAGCTTCACATTGCACATGATGCGGCCCGCCTTCTCCAGCGCTTCTGCCTCCTGCTGCTGTTCCTGCAACACCGTTGGGCTGGTTGTACAATACTGTTGGTGGCCGTCAAAAAGCAGAGTAGGAACAAGCAGCTGCTCAGCTTTACATTGTAAACCAAGTTCCCAGGTTTTGGGTGTTGCGATTAAAAACTGTTGAGAATCCCATTGCCTCTCATTGTTTGATTCTCACAATTTGCCCATGTTTATGATCAAACCCTGGCATTGTCACTGGGCATGATTGTTGTTTGGGCACACAATTTGCCCAAAAAACAATCATGCCCAGTTTGTGTGATGTTTCCACTAGCACAGCACAGGCAGTGGGCTGGCTTCACTCTGTACAACCAGCTGGCTTGATAAGGTACAAGCATGCAGCTTTTGTGACAATGGTGGTGTTGCTGGCTGCTGCTGCCCAAGATATACATCAGCAGTAACCAGTTGTCTTGCAGCCTTGGGAGCTGCACTTGCAAGCAAGGGACAATGACCAAGACTTGGCAACCATGACACAGGCAACAATGATGTCAATGCATGAACAAAGCGTCATTTCCTGCTGCCACCGTACTTGATTGATGCTGGATTGATGCTGGTTTGGTCCAAAACACAGCAGAAGGTATGCAGCGTATGCATGTTGTTTTTGCACCATGACATGGCCCTAGGAGTGCTGGAGGCTTGCATGCTTTGCAGCTGGGCTATGTCCCACCTCAACAGTCTGAAGCCACTGAGCAAAGGCGCCAGCCAGAGATCTGTTGTTCCAGTAGCGCAGGGCCCTCTGCACCTGCTGCCTCTTGTCTGCAGCACTGGCCACGTTCTCTTGAAAGGCCTCCAGAGCCGCAGCCAGAAGCTTGTTGCGCCACTTGGCCAGCACAGGAGCCACCTTGGCTTGCACCTCCTGCCAAGTGTGAAAGACGCTGTCAGTATCATGAGTGTGATAACAAGGGATGCTGTCAGAAACGCTGGTTTAATTGTGCAGTCAGGTACCAAGAAGTCCAGGGGGTGCTTGATGATCTTGACACATCAGCAAGCAGCTGGGGTGTGACAGGAGTGATGTAATGATGTTTGTGGATGTTTGTGGCGCGCTTGCATTCAGCATGCACACCAGCCAGCGTGCTGTGCAAGCATTGCAGTGGTTTGCAACTCCTTGACACAGACAGACACGACATCCTTGTACTACTTCCCAATGCTTCAAATGACTATAATGATCAATTCTTCCTCACCCCACTGGTGCAATCGCAGTAGCAAAGAGAGGCTATCGTATGCTCTGGCTAACCTACATGCAATCCACTGTCTACTGTCCACTGTCGCTATACTTCATTGACAGCAGCTTGTACCAAATCTGCTGCTTGCAGACACCGAACACTACCGTTTTGTGAGGCTTCTGTGATTGTGGCAGCAGCATTTACCTTACGGTTTGCCACATGCTCCTTCCATACTAGGAAGGCTTGGGCCAGCTTCCAGTTGCGCATGCGGGCAAGGCACGCTCCTGCCCTGGCCTTCGCCTGCTTCTGCTCAGCAGCAGCTTCCTGCAAGGCATTTTGTATGTCAGCTGAGCTGCAGCTCTGGTTGCAGCTCTAGTTGGGCTAAGCAAGGCATGCGTAACTGATGCGTGATGCAAGTATGGCATGAAGAAGGAGGCAGGCAGGAGGGGTGAGAGGGGGTATCAAATGGCTTGTGCTGATGCAGAGATGAACAATCTCAAGTTGATTTGAATGTACAGCTTGTCACCAGTTCCTGCCTGGCAAATGACCTGTCCAGGCTTTACAGTATGTTGTGGCATGCTGAGCAGCAAAGCTGACCTGCCAGTAGCGCAAGACACGCGCTGCAGTGCCGTGCAGCAGCCTCTGCACTGTCCTGCGCATCTTGAGCTTATGCTGATACGCCTCCCACCATGCCCTCCATGTCTGTCTGGTCAGCGTGCGTACTGGCAGCTGTGCAACTTGCGCAACAATCTGCTGCTCCTGTGATCGCTCTGAGGCATGCTGCCTCCAGCCGGCAAAGGCCTCAGCCAAGACACGGTTCAGCATGCGCTTGAGGCTTGTTACAATCTTGGCCCTGCCAGGAGCGGCCAAACATGTGAGCGCAAGTGTAGCAGTAGCAGCTCAGCAGGGGATGTGCCTTGGTCGAAAAGCAATACAGCATAATGCCAAGGACGAGCTTTCTGAGAGTGAAGGCGTGTATTCTGATGCATTAGCATGTGCGTCAACTGGACAGTAAGTAGGCAAACAGCCACGTGTGCAAATATCGAAAGCAATGCTGGTACATCATGCAAGTACATACTACAATCCTGGAGCAGCTGGCATGCAGGCGATTGACCACTGCACTCGACCATTGCACTCACGCATGTCATGCAACAGACACGTGACCAGTCAGTAAGCTTCACACCTGTGCTCCTTCTGCTCAGCTGCCCAGTCTATCCAAGCACTGAAAGCACTAGCGACATGGGCATGTGCCAAGCGTGCCAAGCATGTGGCAGCCTTCTGCTGCAAGGCAGCATGCTCCTGCACCCTGTGGTGCCAGGCTGCAAAGGCGCGCCCCAGCGTGCCTTGCAACAAGCGGCGCACGCTGTCTGTCATAGCACTGCGCTTCACATGCCGGTAGGCTATCAAATCCTTCCAGCTGGCAAAGGCCTGTGCCTGCGGGGGGGCAGCAGGCTTCACCAACCATCAGGTGTGCTGTTTGTCTCTACACGCTCAACAAGTTATTGGCCATGCAAATCACCAACATTGATCACCAACAGACACAGCAAGAAAGATGTGACCTGTGACAGTCAGCCGCACGTCACAATCATCAGCTGAATGCTTGACAGGGTATCAGGCATCATGATCATTGTCAACGCTGCTGATTGATTATGACTCAACAGTAGGCTTCCGGCTGGAGAGAGACTTCTTTGTCTTTCACTGGATGGCCTGCACACTTTCATGCTAAGCTTGAGATGGAACTCAGACAATACTGCAGAAACAGTGACCTGGGTGGAGTTCATGAGCCTGCCAATGATGACAGCAGCCTTGGCCTTCATCTCGTGAGCTATCTGCACATGCTCCTGCCACTGCTGGAATGCCAAGGCAGCTTGGCGGTTCTGCCAGAAGGCTGCTGCATTCTGGATCTTGGCTTTTGCTGCATGCCTGTCCTCAACGTACTCCAACCATGCCCGCCAGGCACGCCCCTGCATATTCCAGACTGTCTTCGTGACAGCAGCCTGTGTGTACATGCCTTGTGTATCATTTGGAACAGGGTGGCAGTGTTTGGCTGCTGGCCTAGGGCATGGCAGATCAGACCAGACCACCAATGCACGTGTGACCAAAGGTGCCTACTCTCAGAGCATACATGCAAGGTGAATCAAGACGGGGCTGCTATCAGGCACATGCAGCTCACTGATGCTTGGTGATGTGCTCAGTGATGTACTTGGTGATGTGCAAGATGTGGTGAGCCGCAAATGTTGTGTTACCTGAGTGGCAGTGAGAATGTTGCTCAGGCATTTCTGGACCTTGGCCCTGCCCTCTGTCTGCCAGGCTGCCTGATCCCTCCAGGTGCAGAAAGTGGCCCTGAGTCTAGCAGACTGCATGTGCTCAAGGCACATGGTCAGCACAGCACGCTCATCAGCAAGTTCAACAGCATTGCTGTGCCAGCCCTGAAAGGCTGAGCTCAGCGTGCGCTTTGTGACCCTCAGCAGGCAGGTTTCAGCTTTGAATTTGAACTCTGCCTGCTCAGCAGCTGTTTGGCGCCAGTTCTGGAAAGCTGTCGAGAGCCTGAGCTGACTCATACGACGGATGCAGACCACAGCTGTGGTCTTCAGCTTGGCCTTGCATGAGGCCATGTGAGCCCATGTGCTGAATGCTGAGCTCAGAGTTCCATTGTTCAGCTTCTGTACAGCTTTGAGCAACTTGTCTTGCCGAACATGCTTGGCAAAGACATAACCAGCCCAAGTGCTGAAGGCTGCCGCTAGGCCCCTGTTCTTCATCTTCAGCACAGCTGCCTCTGCTTTGCTGCGGCGGGCTGCTTTGCAACTGACAACAGCCAACCAGCTCTGGAATGCAGCAGACAGAGTGCTGTTGGCAAGCTTTTGCAAGCATGCAATTATCTTGGCTTTTTTGGCAGCTCTATCATGAGCACACTCCGCCCAGCTTGCAAAGGCGCTGGCCAGCGTGTGGTTTCGGAGCCGCTGCAAGCTGGCAAACACCCTATCACCGTTGGCTGCTTGCCGCTTGGCGTAGTCACGCCAGGTGGCAAAAGCCCGGGAAATAGTCTGGTTCATCAGCTTCATCAGGTTGCTGCCCACCTTCTGCCTGGCTTCTGCCCTGTCATGTGCTGCTTCCCGCCAAGCCAAGAATCCTCTTGCTAAGCTCCCATGCATTAGCTTGCCAACAGTCTGCTGCAGCTTCTGCCGCAGCTGCAGCCTGTGCTGTGTGTAATCCAGCCAGGCATCAAAAGCGCTCGACACAGCTCTGTTTTGAAGCCTGGTGACAGCCATCTGCAGAACTGTCTTGTGGTGCATGAGGGTGGCATAGCGTGACCGCCAGTGTTGCCAGCAGACTGACTTGGCCCTGCGGTTCAGGCTCTGCTGGAGCTCCAAGCCACAGTGGTGTAGCAAGCTGCGACACTTGGCTGCTTGACTCCAGTGCCGCAACATCCTCAGCCTACACCAACAGCAGGTGTTGGGTGAATGGTAGGTCATGGGTGAATGCTGGGTCAGATGTGATGGAAGCTTTGCTTGTCATGACCCAATTTTTTTGACATGGCACAGAGTCAACTGGTGCAGCCAGTCCTCTGTGTGCATTTAATGAAGTCCTACTCCCTAGGCTTGATTGTGGTGAGGTGACGAGAGAGTTTGCGCCAACTTGCAGGCAAAATGAGAGTGGCAGCTCGTGTGTTTTGAGTGGCATCATGACAACTGCATCGCTATGCAGCACTTTTATGTGCGTAGCGTGTGCCTTGTGACATTCTCATTGATGATGTCCTTGGTAGCGCCATACACTCAGCAATCCAGTGCCCATCTTGTCACATGTGCCAGATGCAGCATCAGCATGCAAAGAAAGCCAGTACAAAGACGTTGCAGCCACATGACTGACCTGTGACTGGACACCCAGTGGACCTCGGCTCTGAGCAGATTCTGAGTGGTCTCTTGGACAGAGAAGCGCCAGATGCCCCACATGGCTCGCAAGCTGCGGCCCCTCCAGTGAGCCAACCACTGGTACAGGCGGCGTGCCTTGGCTTTGCCCAGCCCCAGACCCACTTGCCATGCCTGCAAGGTGCTCAAGACTCCTCAGGCAGACAGAAAGACAAGAAAAGAGAAGACTGCACCTTCTGGCTTCATTTTAATGAGAAGCCAAGTATTATATTGGGCTGCCCAGGGAGGGCAAACAGACAACTTCTTTGACTGTGAGGCAGCCATGTATGGTCAGCTGAGTGTTCAGTTGCACTGGGCCAGGGATCATGTGTGTTCAATATAGGCAGAGAGTCTGTGATGCGGATCCCTGATGTGTGATCACTTTGCTTGCGTGTGCATGCTTGTCATTGGGTCTGTCTGCAGAACGGGTTTATGCCTGTCTGGCACAAACACATTGCACAGCCAAACCTCCCTGCTTTTAGCTCTGCACTTTGACTAGGAGTTTATACTTCATACATGGCCAGAGGGTGCAAGAGCAAAATGGCAAAGCCTGTGCGCAAAGAACACCAAGTTGAATGCCAGCAAAGTGGAAGGGTGAGAACCAGCTGGTGAGGGTATGGCATGCAGGAAGGCAGGACAGCATGCTACACAAGGTGTGCGCATCCTTGCCTGAAAGGCTGCCCGGCAAGCATGCTGCTGGCGGTGCTGCTGAGCCTGCTGATCTGCTTCACGCAGGTGCTGGACCACTCGGCGCCACCAGCGAAAGGCAGGGCCTGTGCCTGACTGGGAGCTCTCCCAATGGGCCAGGGCCTTCAGCACCTTCTGGCCCCCTTGAGCCCTCCAAGCTGTGAAGATGCGGCGCAGTGCCTGGCCTTCCCAGAACCCAACTGCTGTCAGCCAGTTGGCCATGGCCTTTTCAGTGTGCCCTCTGCAGAAGCAACTTGAGCTTGCGTGGCCACATGCCTGGTTGACATGCAGTACAGAGGCTACTGTAGGTTCATGCAGAAAGGAAGCAGTGCATATTAGCAGGGCATGCTGCCAATAGGTGCTTATTTGTTTGACATGCATTGTGTCAGTGAAGAATGCCAAGGAATACACTTGCTGTGCATCATGCTTGCTGCTGATTGGCAAGCTGTTGATGCACAGCTCAAAAGGCTTTGCTACAATGACCTCAAGACACGCAGAACAATGGTGTACACCACCTTGGCGCATGGGCACTTTTGTTGCATCTCAACCAAAAGTTGCTTCATCAAATGCTGCATGCAGCCAAAGAGCATTGACATACCTGTCAAGCTGCTCATTCTTAGCATGGTTGCGCCAGTGCCGGAAGGCACAAGCAAGGACCTTGAAGCTCTCATAGCTCTCAGCCTCAGGCAGCCTCAGGTAATGAGGCTTGCCAAGGGGGCTGTTGTCAGTCCCAGCCCTATGGAGGGCAGGGACAAAGACAGTCACCCCTCCCAGCCCATTGGCTCTCACCTCATCCTGCCTATTGAGCTCTGCTGCAATGCCAAAGCCCTCCCACTCCTGAGCTGAGATTGCCCTATCTATACGGCGAGGCTCCCACTGCTGTACTGGGACTGCCTTGTCAGCATGCTGAGGACTACTCTGAGGCAAAGGAGAGATGCGTGATATTGGGGCGGGGGCAGGGGACTGAGGGCTATGCTGGGGAGGGTGAGATGTGCGGCCCTGACCGCACA